>TARA_R110002050_G_scaffold300830_1_pt1 | contig 42653 bp, 29 predicted proteins | sample TARA_R110002050 | Tara Oceans TARA_R110002050 (sample SAMEA4396988) | marine metagenome | biome: Polar Biome; feature: [DCM] deep chlorophyll maximum layer (ENVO:01000326); material: water (ENVO:00002006), including particulate matter (ENVO:01000060) such as... | depth 25 m
CGGAAATTAATTCAAATTAGGGTTGTTTACGGATATACAATAATATTTTTCAAGATAGTAAAAGGTCTTGCTATTCCCCATAATCTTTAAGTAGAATTTAATTATTAACCATTAATATTAACTTTAATTTTTAAAAGATTATGAAAACAACCAACCCATTATTTTCAACAATAGCCGCTGTGCTTTTGTTGTTTAGTACATCTATTATTTCAGCTCAAGAGGAGCCAAAAAGACCAGAGTATGTTGCTGTAACAACCATGCATTGGAATATGGATAAGGAAGATTTTAAAATGAGTGAGTGGAAAGCTGCTGAAAAAGAGTACTTCGAAAAAGTCACCATGAAGAATGAATATATTATGGGTGCTTCTACGTATCTACATAATATGACGGCTGATAATACCGAGTTACTTTCAGTACAAACCTTTGCTTCTTGGGAAGATGTGGGTGAATTCGGAAAAAGAAGCGGTGAATTAGAAAAGGAAGCTTGGCCAGATGAAACTAAGAGGAGAGCATTTTTAAAAAATCTAAATTCGTATTATTCTAATGAGCATTCCGACGAAATTTATGCGCCAATATCAGGTGCTAAGTTTATGGCTGAAAAACCAACAAAAGATATGGTGACCTATATTCGAAAAAGTCATTTTGCTTTTCCCGAAGATGGCACTATGGAGGAATTTAAAATATTAAGAATGGAAGCTAATGCAGCAATTGTTCAAAAAAATGAATATGTAAAAGCATATTATCCAAATGTTCATGCTTGGGGTTCAGATAAAACGGAGTATATAGAAGCGTTTTTTCTTGATTCATTGGCAGATTTAGATAAAATGTTTGAGAGAAGTGACGAATTAATGAAGGAAGCTTACCCAGAAACTGAAGCTAATAAAGCAAAAGGAAAAGCTTGGAGGAAATATTTCACAGGTGTTCATGGTGATTATTTGTATACATATTTACACGATCTGTCTAAATAAAAAATATTCGAATTCAGTAAAAAGAGGATGCTTTAAGTATCCTTTTTTTGTTTAATCTAATTTGTAGGTACTTTTATTTAAACGTAATATTGTAAAAACAAACAAAGTAAAATGACCGTATTAGAAACATTACAAGATAGAAGTAGTAACACATGTGAGTTGTGTACTTCATCTCAAGACTTATCACAATATACAATCCCGCCATCATTAAACGAAAACGTAGCAAACGATGTATTGGTTTGCAAAACCTGTTTAGATCAAATAGAAGGTAGCGTTGAAATGGATACGAACCATTGGAGATGTTTAAACGATAGTATGTGGAATGAATTTGTGCCAGTGCAAATTATGGCTTGGAGAATGCTTCAACGATTACGAGCTGAAGGTTGGCCTAAAGATTTACTAGATATGATGTATTTAGATGATGATGCCTTAGCTTTAGCTCGAGCCACAGGAGAAGATAAAGATGAAAGCGAAAAAGTTATACATAGAGATGTTAATGGTGTTATACTTGATAATGGAGACTCAGTTGTTTTAGTAAAAGACCTAAAGGTAAAAGGATCTAGTCTGGTTGCTAAACAAGGAACTGCTGTTAGAAACATTCGCTTAGATAGAGACAATGCCGAATTTATTGAAGGTAAAGTAGGTGCGCAACAAATAATTATTATAACTAAATACGTTAAAAAATTATAGAATTTGGGTATTACCCCGAAAAGTTGGGAGAGGCTTAAATAAATACCTCAATTCTTAACACAAACAAAAAGCACTTGCACCTTTTATCTTAAAAGGTGCAAGTGCTTTTTAATTTTCGTATTTCTTCTTTAACAAGAAGTATCAGCAATAATTTTCCATTCGCCATTAATTTTTTTGAAAACGAGCATAAAAATACCATCGGCATTTCCAACCTCGCGTTTTAAATGAAATTCACCTAAAACATAATAAGCGCCATCACTTATTTTGCTAATGTCATTAATTTTATAGCTTAATGTACCTGTATGGTCTTTTGTTGGGTAGCTTTTTAAATAACGATCTAAAGTGTTTTCCCATCCGTAGGTAATACCATTGCTGCCATAAAATTTAAGAGAATCACTTTTCCAGTAGCCTTCCATAAATTCTTCTATATTGTCTTTAGACCATGCAATACGTTGCGATTTTAAAACTTTGTGAATCGCTTTTTTGTCCTGTTCCTCAGTTTGAGAATAGCTGTTAAAAGTAGAAACAATACAGATTAATATGATGAGTTTTTTCATGGTTTTTTTAAGTCTTTTGAATTGATATTTTGCTTTAAATTTTTTTGATAGGTTTTTAAATTTGTATGTTTTACAAAATATTAAAAACTAATCTTTTTTGCAAAAGAGATAAAAATAGGAAATCTTGTTTAAAAAGATGTTGCTCGTCGATTAATTTGACAAGTAATATTTTTTTAACTAAAGTTAAAATCTATTCATCGATTAATTAATGTAGTTATGTTTTTAGTTTTATACTTTTATTTCATAATATTACAAAAATCTTCCCTCAGATCTATTGTTTAACCATTTAAAACTACTTAATTATGAATTTAGAAATTACTAACTGCAACAATTTTTTTAAAGTAAAAGGTTCTTTAAATAAAGATACTTTAGAAACCTTTAAAACAGAGTTTAAAAATGTTTTTAATCGTTTTGGTACTTTAACAATAAGTATAGAGGCTGTTGAAAGTATCGATAAGTTTGGTGTTAATGCTTTAACAGAGCTTCATCAAGAAGCTATTGCAAAAAACAAAAGTTTAGCTATTATTGGTTTAGGATGTAAAGATTTATACAATCATTTTAAATCTCAAGTAGCAGCTTAATATTATAAAACGTTTTTTTGATGCTTAAAAAAGGCATCAGCTTGAAGTTGCATAAGTTCCCTCGCTTTTTTGAGCTTATAAGTATATAGTTCGTCTTCATTTTCAATGTCAGTATAAATACGGTCGTTAATAGCGAAATCTGCTTTTAACATGGATTCTCTTTGGCTTTTATTTTGAAGTGCGTTTGTTTTTATAGTTGTTTCCTGGTCATCTAGTTTATAATCATATGAACCTTTGGGCGATAAAAGTTTGGCTAGAATAGGCGAGGTTTCAATGGCTAAAAACAATAAGAATATAAAAAATGATGGCAACCAAGGTAGTTTGCCTAAGGCATTTACACGTGCCATTAATCCATCAAAATTATTGATAATGGGTTGCGTGGTTGTAATCTGAGTTTCATAATCACTATTTAGTTGTGCAATTTGATTTTTAATAGCCACTATTTTTGTTTTGTTATTAGCTTTAAGTTGTTGTAATTCGGCTAAAAGCATATCATGTTTCTCTCTTTTTTCTTTGTAAACAGGACCTTTTCCTAAAAGTTTGGTGCCTGCGGTTCCTTCGGCTTCATTAATGTAAGTGCTGTAAAGTGTGTTTACTTCGGCTTCTTTGGTTTTTATGTCCTTTTGTAAATTAGTTATTTCACTTTGAAGCGAAGCGATAGTTGGCGTAAATTGTTCTGAGATTTGGTTTTTGTTAGCAAGTGTTAATTCGTTTTTTTGTTCTAATAAAACTTGGTTAATTTCTTTTTCAAAAATCTTTAATTCTAAAGGTTTTGAAATAACAATGGCTATAATAACAGCTAATACTATTCTGGGTGATGCTTGAATCAATTCGTCAATAATATTTCCAGTTTTTTTAATGGTTGAAACAATATAGCGATCTAAATTAAAAATGAGTAAGCCCCAAATAAGCCCGAAAAATATAGATGTATAAAGATTATCGAAAACAGTGTAAAGTGCATAGCTACCAGCTATAAAAGCCATAAGTGCTGTAAAAAATACAGTAGCACCAATACTAGCATATTTATTTTGTTCGCCTTTAGAACATTGTTTTAAAATATCGGTATCTGCCCCCGAACAAATAATGAAGAATTGCTTTAACATAATGATTGATTTTGATTGATGATTGTCTATTAGAACGTAAAGGGTATCAAAATGTTACATTATTTAGAGAGAAAAGAGTTGTGCTTACCCTTTTCTAGACCTAAAACTCTCAATAATAACAGTAGCAAGAATAAGTGAACCTCCAAAAAAAGTATTTAAAGTAGGTATTTCATTTAAAAAGAAATAAGCAATGATAATTCCGAAAATGGGTTGCGTACTATTTATAATACTGGCGGTGCTTACTGAGAAGTTTTTGAGGCTGTTAACTAGCATAGTATGCCCAACAGCAGTTGTAATTAGAGCTAAAGTAAGCACGTAAGGAAATTGGGTTTTAATACTAGAAGTTTCCATATAAAACATTACTGGTGCTAAAACAATGGTAAGTACTAATAATTGATAAAACATAATGCCAGTGCCATTGTGTTTATTGGTGAGTTTTTTAGACATGATGTTTCTAAGGGCATAAAAAACAGCAGAAACCAAACCAAATAGCACACCTTTTACATGTGTGCTTTCAAGGTTGAATTCTGGAGCTAAAATATAAATGCCTAGTAAAACCATAAATCCTAATACAATATAAATGGGATCGAATTTTACTTTAATAAATAGTGGTTCTAAAAAAGCTGTTATAATAGGGAAAGTAAATAAAGATAACATACCAATAGCAACATTTGAAAGTTTTAATGCGTAGAAATAAGTTATCCAATGCCCTCCTAAAAAAATACCACTTATAATAATTGATATGATATCTTTTTTAGAGCTAATTTTAATATCAAGTTTTTTGTAATAGCAAAACAGGTATAAAAATAAACCGCCTAAAATGCTACGCCACCAAATAATTACAGGTGTTGGCATATCTATAAATTTACCCAAGGCCCCAGAAGTACTAATAAAAAGTGTAGCTATTGTGAGTTGAAGGAGATAGTTGCTATGTTGGTTTTTCATTTAAAGTAAGCCTTTGTGTTAGCGATAGTAGCGGTTAGCTTTTGGCGAGCGGAAGCATCGAGCCAAAACTATTAGTGGATAGCGCGACCCTTGTGGTAACACCAAAAAACTATTTAGACAATTCGGTGAAATATTTATAAAATAGCGGAATGGTTTCGATGCCCTTTAAGTAATTCCAAACGCCAAAATGCTCGTTTGGTGAATGAATGGCGTCGCTATCTAGCCCGAAGCCCATTAAAATGGTTTTGCTTTTTAATTCTTGCTCGAATAATGCCACAATGGGGATGCTACCACCGCTACGTTGTGGGATGGGGATTTTTCCGAAGGTGTCATTGTAGGCTTTACTGGCTGCTTTGTAGCCAATACTGTTTATTGGGGTTACATAACCTTGGCCGCCATGGTGTGGCGTTACTTTTATTTTAATGCCTTTTGGTGCTATGTTTTCGAAATGGTTTTTGAATAATTGCGTAATGTTTTCCCAGTCTTGATTTGGTACTAAACGCATGGATATTTTGGCGTAGGCTTTACTTGCAATGACGGTTTTTGCACCTTCGCCAGTGTAACCTCCCCAAATGCCATTGACATCTAGCGTTGGTCTTATGGCATTACGTTCGTTTGTTGTATAGCCCATTTCTCCGTAAACGGATTCAATATCTAATGCTTTTTTATAGTTTTCTAAACTGAAAGGGGCTTTTGCCATTTCTGCACGTTCTTCTTTTGAAAGTTCTTCAACGTTGTTGTAAAACCCAGGAATGGTAATGTGATTGTTTTCATCATGCAATGAAGCAATCATTTTAGTTAAAATATTGATTGGATTTGCTACAGCACCACCATATAAACCAGAATGTAAATCTCTATTTGGACCTGTAACTTCAACTTCTACATAACTTAATCCTCTTAGACCTGTTGTTATTGATGGAACATCGTTAGCTATCATGCCTGTATCTGAAATAAGGATGACATCGTTCTTCAATTTTTCTTGATTGTTTTTTACATAGGTTGCCAAGTTAGAACTACCAACTTCTTCTTCGCCTTCAATCATGAATTTTACATTACATGGGAGTTGGTTTGTAGAGGTCATAAACTCCATAGCCTTAACATGCATATACATTTGTCCCTTGTCATCGCAAGCGCCACGTGCAAAAATAGCACCATCTGGATGTTTGTCTGTTTTTTTAATGACTGGTTTAAATGGAGGAGAGTCCCATAAATTGATAGGGTCTGGTGGTTGCACATCGTAATGGCCATAAACTAATACGGTTGGCAAATTTTTATCAATTATTTTTTCGCCATAAACAATGGGGTAGCCATCTGTTTTGCAAATTTCGACAGCATCACATCCTGCTTCTTCTAAACTGGTTTTTATGACATCGGCGGTTTTTAAAACCTCATTTTTATAAGCCGAATCGGCACTTATAGATGGAATTTTAAGAAGTTCTATAAGTTCATTTAAAAAGCGATTTTTATGTTCTGAAATATAAGATTGTATATGATTCATGAGTTTTTTGTTTCAGTAAATTCAAAAGTATAAAAAAAGAATGTTTTTTGGTGCTAAGAAGTTTGCTATTTAAAAATCTTGTTTATATTTGCACTCCTTAAGCGGGCGTGGTGGAATTGGTAGACACGCTAGACTTAGGATCTAGTGCCTCACGGTGTGGGAGTTCGAGTCTCCCCGCCCGCACTGTAAAGGAAAAGCCGACTTTTTAAAGTTGGCTTTTTTATTTAAGTGTTTTTTTCATATTTCAATTTTTTTATCTGCTTTAGAGGTCTATTGTTTTCTTCAAATAAAAAGAGTTAATTAAGTTTGAAATGTTTTTAATCGAAATCAAGGAATTTATCCATACTTCTTTGTAGGTTTTTTTCTTCGTTAAGGCTTTAAAGATTAAATTTAGAACAAGAATTAGAAATATTTTAAGTGTCATGAGTAAATAAGTTATTACTTTTAGTTTTTCTCTATAACCTGAATTAAACTTAATTAATGTGAAAGTCATTGGATTTGTTTGAGTCAAGTTAGCGTAATATTAACTAATTATTAATTATGCTTAGAAATTTAAAGAACATATATCTTTTAATGTTTATTGTATTCTTTTGTAATGAACTATATGCGCAATACACACCTTTTTTTCAAAATTATGCTTTAACAGAGTTTAATGCTGGTAACCAAAATTGGGGGATTTCTTTCTCTGAAAACAAAAAACTATATATTGCTAATAACAATGGGTTAGTTGAGTTTGATGGTGTAAAGTGGAATTTTTATCAATTACCTAATAAAACAATTATGAGATCTGTATTAGCTAAGGATGATCTTATTTATACAGGTTCATATGAGGAATTTGGCTACTGGAAAAAAAATAAAAGAGGAGAGTTAATTTATACATCATTAAGTGACTTTGATAAGGATAATGATTTTGTAGATGAAGAATTTTGGCAAATATTAAACATAAAGGATACCATATTTTTCAGATCATTTGCAAATCTGTATGTGTATAATAATGGTAAAATAGATAAGATAGAACCTAAGTCCACATTAATTTCATGTAGTAAAGTAGCAGAAACTATTTATGTTTCAACATTAGAAAATGGAGTATTTATCTTAAAAAACAAGACGTTAATACCATTAAAAAACACAGATAAATTAAGAGGAACTAAAGTAATATCTATTACAAAGTTTGAGGAAAAATTGCTTCTTAATACGGAGTTAAATGGATCTTATTTATATTATAAGGGTGAATTAGAGCCTTGGAAACCAGAGATTAGTAATATTATTAAAGAACATCAATTAAATAGTTTTTTAGAATTACAAAATGGCAATATGGTTTTCGGTACTATAAAAAACGGCATATATATAACTAATAAATTAGGAGAAATATTATTTCATATAGGTAAAGAAAATGGATTACAAAATAGTACTACTTTAAGTCTATGTTTAAGTAGAGAGGATGAATTATGGGCAGGATTAGATAATGGAGTTGCGTTAATCGATTTAAATTATAATCATTTACTATATAATGATAATTCAGGTGAGTTAGGGGCTGTTTATGATATTATCAATTATAAAAACACGATGTATATAGGTAGTAATACGGGGTTGTTTTATTTAGATGATAATAAACTTAAATTTATTGAAGATTCGCAAGGTCAAGTTTTAGATTTAATAGAAATAAATGGTCAGTTGTTTTGTGGGCATAATAATGGAACTTATTTGGTGCAAAATAAAAAATTAAATAAAATATCAAATTATACTGGCGGATGGGTTATTAATAAAGTTCCTGAAACAGATAACATATTTATTCAAGGTACTTATGCTGGATTAGTAAGATATAAGTATAATAATGGAAATTGGGATGTGAAACATTTAGGTGAAACAGATTTACCAATAAAGTATTTTAACATACCAGCAAAATATTTAGTTTTTGAAGATAATTATACAGCATGGGTAGCGCATGCATATAAAGGTGTCTTTAGAATAAAATTTGACAAAGAATATGAGAAAATTATTGAAATAGTTGACTATAAAGATAAAGGGGTTTTATCAGATTTTAATGTAAAAGTATTTAATATCAAAAATGATATTTGCTTTAAAACTAATGTAGGATGGCATAAGTATGAAGCATTAATTGACAGTATTGTGCCTAATAATTTATTAAACGAAAAATTTGGAGTAGATACTAATATTATTTCACAGTCAAATACAGATTTACTTGTTATAAAAAGTAATAATGATAAAATAAGCTTTGTTTCATCCTTGGCTGATGGTCAAAGAAATATAAGTTTACCTAATAAGCTTTTTCAAAAAAGACTAGTGGTTGATGCAGAAAGTGTTTCTCAAATAAAAGATTCTGTTTACGCTTTAAACTTACATGGTGGCTTTATGCTTATTAATAATATTGGTTTAACAAAAAAAGATTCACTGAGTAAGCCAATTATAGAACGTGTGAAAATTGATGAAAAATTTGTAGATATTAATGACTCAAATATTTATGAGGTTCCTTATAACTCAAGTGTAAATATATCAATGTCTTCACCAAGTTTTAATGCTAATTTTTTTGAATATTCAATGTCTGGTTCAAAACCATTGATTTGGAATAGATTAGAGAATGAAAAATTAGAGTTGTCACGTTTAGGAAATGGTGACTACTTGATAAATTTTAGATTGGTAAATATGTCTGGCGAGTTTTCGCCTATAAAAAGTGTGAGCTTAAAAGTGTTGCCTCCATGGTATAAAAATGTGATTTTCTATATTATAGTTGCATTTTTATTAGGTTTAATTTTTTATTATTTGCACAAAAGGAAAATTAAAAAAGAACAAAATTTACTTCACCAAAAATTAAAAAAAGAACAAGAGATTTTATTAAAAGAAAAGGTTGTAGAAAACGATAAAAAAATAGTACAGTTAAAAAACGATTCGTTAAAGAATGAAGTAAAGCTAAAAAGTAAACAGCTTGCAAATACTGCTATGGCATTGGTAAAGAAAAATGAATCTATGCTTGAAATTAAAAGCGAATTAATTAAAAACGAGACAGGTTTTCAAAACACATTAGCATATAAAAAGCTTTTAAAGAAAATAGATAGTTCAATAGGACATGAAGACGAATGGCAAGTGTTTGAGTATAATTTTAATCAGGTACACGAGGAGTTTTTTAATCAGTTAAAAAGTAAATTCCCAAAACTTACACATAAAGATTTAAAGATTTGCGCATATATAAAGATGAATTTATTAACTAAAGAAATTGCGCCATTGATGAATGTTTCAATTAGAGGGTTAGAAACTCATAGATATCGATTAAAACGCAAGCTTAATTTAGATAATGATAAATCTTTAGGTGATTATTTGCGAAATTTCAAATAATACACCTCTTAAATTGTCAATATAGCTATTGGTTTAATACGTCATAAGCACTTCATTTGAGATATAACCCCTTTGTTTTTAAATAAAATAGGTAGTCATAACATACGTCAATAAGTCTTTTTTGACGTTTTTAGTATTATGACGTAATTTATGTGTACGTCATTCCTTGATATAACCTCATATAGTTTTTAATTTAGTAAAAACTAACTTTTTAAATAAGATTATATGAAAACAAGATTTACTTTATTGTTGATTTTTCTATTTTCAGTTCATGCCTTTGCGCAAGATGTATTAATTAAAGGTACTGTTGTAAGTGCCGAAGATAATATTTCAGTGCCTGGTGTAAATGTTATAGTAAAAGGAACAACTAGAGGTGTAAGTACAGATTTTGATGGAGGTTATTCCATTGCTGTTAGCAAAGGAGAAATTTTAGAGTTTAGCTCCTTAGGTTTTAAAACGGTTCTTATTACCATTCAAAACCAAACAGCAGTTAATGTCTCACTTGAATCTGATATTGCATCATTAGACGAGATTGTAATTGTAGGTTATGGCACGCAAAAAAGAGCAGATTTGACCGGTTCTATTGTGACTATTAAATCAGAAGACATTGAAAAAACACCAACAGCTAACGTTATGCAGTCTTTGCAAGGTAAAGTTCCAGGTGTGCAAGTTGTGAGTAATGGTTCTCCTGGAGATTCACCAACTGTAAGATTAAGAGGAATAGGTTCATATAATGATAATAATACAAAACCCCTATTTGTGGTTGATGGGATGTTCTATTCTAATATAGACTTCTTAAATACTAAAGATATAGAGTCTGTAACAGTTTTAAAAGACGCATCGTCATCAGCAATATTTGGAGTGCGAGCAGCCAATGGTGTTATCATTGTAAAAACTAAAACAGGTAGTTTAGAAAAGAAACCAGTATTTGAATACGATGGTTATACCGGTGTGCAATTTGCGCAAAACGTAATGAAGTTAGCCAATGCGGAACAATTTACTACAATGGCGTATGAGTCAGGTTCACAGCCAGATATTGATTTTGTGCTAAATGCTATGCAGCGTTATGGGCGTAGTCGTATTAACCCCAATATACCTAATGTAAATACAGATTGGTATAAAGAAATTTTACGACCAGGTATTATTGAAAGTCATAGTATTGGTGCTACTGGCGGTTCAGAAAATGCATCATATTCAGTTGGAGTGAATTATTTTTCTCAAGAAGGGGTTTTAGATATGAAGAACGAATATGAACGTTTTAATATTCGATCTAAAATAGACGTAAAACTTTCTGATAGATTTAAAATGGGAGTTAATACGGTGTTTAGTAATGCCACTAAATATAATGCTGAAAATGGAGCTTGGTTTCAAGCTTATTTTGCAGTACCTATTATACCAGTTATTGATGAGTTAAATACGGATGCAGCACCAGTTAGATATTCAAACGCACAAATTTTAGGATATAGAGGAACTCAGAACCCTTTTCCAACGATGAGAAATAATGATAATCAATTAAAAATAAGAAAATTACTAACAAGTATATTTTTTGAAGTTGATATCATTCCAGAAAGATTAACATTTAAAACAACTTATAATCATGATTTTTCTGCTTTAGATGAACGTTATGTTAATTTACCTTATACTTTAGGAAATAATGTTGAAAGAATTTCTAGTATCAGACAAAATCAAAAAACATATTCTAATCAAATATGGGACAATATTTTAACATATAACAACGGTTTTGGTAACCATAACATAACTCTTATGGGAGGGGCTTCTTATAGAGATGAAGCAAGCCATTTAACAAATATTATAGGTGAAAATATATCTGGAATTGATTTGGAGTCATCATGGTATTTAAATTTTGCAGAGGAAAGCTCAATTCGTCTTGCTGGTAATGGAAATGATGGAGATATAGGGACAAGACAATATGGTGTATCCTATTTTGCAAGAGCAGCTTATAATTTTAAGGATAAATACTTGTTGTATGGCACTATAAGAGCTGATGGTTCTTCTAAATTCACAAGAGATCCATGGGGTTACTTTCCATCAGTAGGTGCTGGTTGGGTAGTTTCTGAGGAAGATTTTATGAAAAACAATAGTGTTATAAATTATTTAAAATTAAGAGCAAGCTGGGGTAAATTAGGAAACGATAATGTGGCAGCTAGTGCAGGATCCAATACTATTAATGTAATCTCTACAGATATTGGAGATGTACAAACACCAGGTATAAACTCAACTAGTACATTTACTAATAATACTTGGGAAGTTATTGAAGAAAATAACTTTGGTATGAATTTAGAGTTGCTTGATAACCAATTATCAATTGAGGCAGATTATTATATAAGAGATACAAAAAATGCTATTATGCCAGTATTTGTTCCTATTATTAATGCTACAATCGAACAAAATTCTGGTGAAATTAGAAACCAAGGTTTAGAATTAGCACTTAATTGGAATAAAAACGTTTCAGAGGATTTTAGCTATTCTATTGGAGTAAATTTCACAACTTTAAAAAATAAAACATTAAGTCTTACAGACCCTAAAGGATATATTGATGCTGGAACTGCAGAGTTTCGTCAAAGAACCATTGTTGGTGAACCAATAAAAGCATTTTATGGTTATCAAACAATTGGTGTATACCAAAATCCTGCCCAAGTTGCTGCAGACCCAATAGCAGTTGTTAATGGGTTAGTGCCTGGAGATTTAATATATGAAGATATTAGTGGGCCTGATGGAACTCCAGACGGTGTTATTGACGATAATGATAGAAAAATTTTAGGAGCATATTTACCTAAATTTATGTATGGAGGAAATGTTGGTGTTAATTATAAAAACTTTGATTTTTCAGTCAATTTCTATGGGCAAACTGGTAATAAGATTTTGAATAGAAAACGAGGAGAAATCATTTTTACAAATGATACTAACATGGATGCTGATTTAGCAATTAATAGATGGCATGGAGAAGGTACAAGTAATTCTTATCCATCGTCTGCAGGATTGCGTAAAGGATGGAATCAAAAATTAAGTAATTTTTGGGTAGAAGATGGTGCTTTTTTTAGAATTCAAAATATTCAATTTGGATATACATTAAAAAATCAAAAACTTTTTGGAAATAGCATGCCTGAAATGAGATTCACATTAACAGCAGATAGGCCATTTACATTTTTTAACTATAATGGATTTAATCCTGAGGTTTCAAATGGAGTAGATAGACAGACATATCCGGTACCAGGTGTATATACTTTTGGTGTAAACATTAAAATTTAAAAAAGAATAAGAATATGGAAAATTTAAAAAATAAAATAATGATAAGTGTTTATTCACTTATTATTATGTTTAGCCTTGTCGCTTGTAGTGATAAGTTAGATTTACAAGAAGGTCAGCTTAATACAGGGGACGTTGATTATACTAATACCGATGAGATGATTCAACCACTAATTGGAGCTTACAATGCATTTGCTACAAGAGGCTGGGAAGAATTATTATTATTAAGTGTTAGAGGTGATGATGTAAATGCAGGTGGACTTGGAGACCAACAACCATTTGCAGATACAGATTTATTTAACTATGATCAAGGGTATTGGATGTATAATTCACTTTGGAATTTACACTACTCTGATATTGTGAGTGTTAATAATGCTGCAGATTTAATCGAGAATTATAAAGCTTTTGCTAATGATGCCGAGGCTAGATTAGCAGATCAATATATAGCAGAAACCAAGGTTTTAAGAGCGTGGTTGCATTTTAATCTAGCAAGAGTTTGGGGAAGCATATTTATTATTAATACAGCAATTCCAGATTCTGAAATAGAAGCAGGAGTAGCAACTAAAGGTGAAGTCATGCAATATATTTCAGACTTAATGGACGAAGCTATACCATTTCTTCCAGATATGCGCCCTAATGAACGTGAAGATGTTACTGGTGGTGTAACAAAGTACACAGCTTTAGCAATAAAAGCACAAGCAAACCTTGAACTTAAAAACTATCAAGGGGTTGCTGATGCCACAGGAGCTATAATTGCTTCAAACAAATTTTCTCTTTACCTAGATTTTTATGAAACATTTAAGAAGCCTGGTGAATTAAGTGATGAAAACTTACTTGAGATGCAATACTCCGATTATGGTTCTGGAACAGGAGATTCTTTTTATCATTTATATGCACCATTTGGGTCTCAAAACTGGACACCAGCAAGAGCTAATGCCGAAAGTGGTTGGGGTTTTTATGAACCAAGTATGAAGTTTATCAAATTTATGCTAGATAGAGGGGAAACGGTTCGTTTAGAAACAAGTGTGTTGTTTACTGATAGAGGTATTGCTGAGTTGAAAACAGATCCAGCTTATGCCACTTTACCATCTTTTGTTTCAAACACAACACGTGATGGAGATGTTATAAATGATTATGCAAGAGCCATGTTTGCTAGTGGAAAACATTATTTGCCTTCTAATCAATTAACAGATGGGAGAAATAATTATGGAGCAGGTAAAAATAATATTTGTATACGTTATGCAGAAATTTTATTAATGCATGCAGAAGCTTTAACTCAGGGAGGAACAAGTTCTGTGATGACTGCCGATCAGGCAGTTAATGAGGTTAGACAAAGAGCTGGTTTACCTGCGATTTCTGCAACAGCACAAACTGTTATGGATGAGAAATTTGCAGAAATGGCTATGGAATGGGGTATTCGTTATTACGACATGATTAGATTAGAAAACTATAGCGAATTAAGTTACGATGGTAGAACATTTACTGCAGACAAAGCACTATTACCTTATCCTCAAGCGCAATTAGATGCCTTACCACTTGAAAACTAAACTAATTTAAACTAATAATTAACATGAAAAATATTTTAATATATACACTAAGTCTTTTCGTAATGTTGCTATTCGTATCATGTGATGGTATTGATTCTATAACAGAAGTAGCACCAGGTGTTGATGCTTCTGCTCCTGTAGTGGAAATCATTTCACCTTCCGAAGGAACAGCAATAAAAGTATTTGAAGATATAACGTCATTTGATGTGAAATTAAAAGTAACAGATGATATTGAAGTAGCATCAGTATCTGTCCTTTTAGATGGTTCTGAAATAAAGAATTATAGTAGTTTTAAAGATTATCGTATAGCTTTAGAAGAGTTTACTTATGACAACTTAGTTGATGGAGACCATGTATTAACTGTTTCGGCAACTGATATAGAAGGTAAAATAACATCTGCTGAAGTTAATTTTAGCAAACAACCACCTTACAGCCCGTTGTTTGATGGAGAAGTTTTATATATGCCCTTTGATGGAGATTATAGAGATTTAATAGGCTTTAATATAGCCGAAGAAGTTGGGGCTCCTAGTTATGCAGGCTCTGGTTATGCAAGTACAAATGCTTATAAAGGAGTAGCAGATTCTTATTTAACATTCCCGTCAGAAGGATTACTAAGTAATGAATTTAGTGCCGCATTTTGGTATAAAGTAAATGGAAGTCCAGATAGAGCAGGGATTTTAGTAGTAGGAGATAACGCAGATGACCGCCAGCAAGGTTTTAGATTATTTAGAGAAGGTAGTGGTACTGAACAAAGAATTAAATTAAATGTAGGTATAGGCATTGACGAAAGTTGGAATGATGGTGGAGTTATTGACGTTACGGCAGGTGAATGGGTTCATGTAGCATTTACAATATCTCAAACAGAAAGTAAAATTTATTTCAATGGTATTGAAATGAATACAGCAACTTTATCAGCTCCTATTGATTGGACGGGTGTTGGTCCATTAACAATTGGTGCAGGAGGAGAAACTTTTAGTTACTGGAATCACTTATCAGATAGTAGTGATTTAGATGAGTTACGTATTTTTAATAAGGCGTTAACGCAAGCAGATATTCAAATAATGATTAATTCTTTTAATCCTTATATCCCATTATATGGAGAATCATTTTATATGACTTTTGATGATACTTATATTAACTTAGTTGGTGGTACAGCAGCAACGGCAGTAGGTATGCCAGAGTATAATGCTGATGCTTATGAAGGTTCTGGAGCGTATTTAGGAGCAACAGATTCTTATTTAACACATCCAACAGGAGATTTGTTAACGAATCAATTTAGTGCTACTTTTTGGTATAAAGTTGATGGAACTCCAGACAGATCGGGTATTTTGGTTGTTGGAAATGATGTTCCTGAAAATAGAAATCAAGGTTTTAGATTATTTAGAGAAGGTAATGCTACAGAGCAGCGAATCAAACTCAATGTAGGTGTTGGAACTGGAGAAAGCTGGAATGATGGTGGTGTAATTGATGTAACTGCTGGTGAATGGGTACATGTAGCCATGACAATTTCTGATTCTGAAAGTAAAATCTATTTTAATGGTGTTGAAGTGAATTCAGCAGAACTAGCCGATCCAGTAGATTGGACAGATTGTGGGCAATTTACAATAGGAGCAGGAGGAGATACATTTAGTTATTGGGGGCATTTGTCTGATAATAGTTCAATTGATGAATTAAGATTTTACCCTAAAGCACTTACTAGTGATGAGGTTATTGCAGTAGTAGGGGGAGATTATGAAGCACCAAATTTTGGATCAACATTATATATGCCATTTGATGGTGTTACTACAGAGCAAAACTCAAATTCTGAGCCAACAGTAGTTGGAACTCCAGATTTTGCAGGAGAAAGTGTTGTAGGTTCTGATGCATATTTAGGTGCTACAGATTCATATTTATCATTCCCAATAGATAATTTATTTACTAACCAATTTAGTGGAGCATTTTGGTATAAAGTAGATGGAACACCTGATAGATCAGGAATATTAACAGTTGCTCCCCCAATGGATGGAACTGATAATGATTTATCATCGGGGTTTAGGCTTTTTAGAGAAGGTAGTGCAACCGAACAAAGAATAAAACTACACCTTGGTACAGATGATGGAGATGTTTGGAATGATGGAGATGTAATTGATGTTACAGCGGGCGAGTGGGTGCATATAGCATTTACAGTATCAGATACAGCTACACAAATTTATTTTAATGGAGTAGCAGTTGCTAATAATGGTGACATGACAAATAAAACAATAAGTTGGGAAGGTTGTACTAATGTTTCAATTGGTTCAGGAGCACCTGGGTTTATTGGATGGGGGCATGTGTCTGATTTAAGTAAAATAGATGAACTTTACCTGTTTGATAAAGTTTTAACAACTGAAGAAATACAAATAATAATGAATGATAATTAATTAAAAAACTAAAACTTTAAGTGAGGTGTGCTTTAGTAAAGTTTTAGTTTTTTTAGTATTATTTGTTTAATTAGAATTTATCTGTATTAATCAATGCAGATAAATTTCTTAAATCTTATTTTAATGACATTTGATAAACTAAAAATAGTTTCATTTTTTAGTATTGTAATTATATTATTTTCTTGCAATAAAAAGAAAGAACTTATATTGAAAGGTGAAACTAGTTTGGTTTCTTTAATAGAAAATCAACTATTAGATACCATTCAAAAACAAACCTTTAATTATTTCTGGGAAGGGGCAGAACCTAATTCAGGATTGGCTCGAGAGCGTTTGCATATGGATGATGTCTATCCAACATCTCCTAAAAACACAGTAACTACTGGAGGGAGTGGTTTTGGTTTAATGGCTATTTTAGTTGGAGTTGAAAGACGTTGGATAACTAGAGAAGAGGCTTTAAATAGATATCTTAAAATTATAGATTTTCTAGAAAGAGCAGATCGGTTTCATGGTGCTTGGCCGCATTGGATAGATGGAGAAACAGGTAAAGTGTACCCATTCAGCAAAAAAGATAATGGTGGTGATTTAGTTGAAACTGCTTTCTTAATTCAAGGTTTATTAACTGTTTCTGAATATTATAAACACGGAAACAACAAAGAACAAGAATTAGTTGCTAAAATTAATAAACTTTGGGAAGAAGTTGAATGGAATTGGTACACTAAAAATGGAGAAGATGTACTCTATTGGCATTGGTCTCCAGAATACAAATGGGAAATGAACTTCCCTGTTGGCGGTTATAACGAATGTTTAATAATGTACGTTCTTGCAGCATCTTCACCAACATATCCAATAAATAAATCGGTGTACGAAAAAGGTTGGGCTAGAGATGGTAAAATTGTTTCTAAAGACTCCATGTATAACTTGCCTATAGTTTTAGATTATTTCGAGCATGACGATGCCGTAATTGGTCCCTTATTCTGGTCGCATTATTCGTATCTAGGTTTAAACCCTAATAGACTTTCAGATCAATATGCAGATTATTGGAAACTCACTCAAAACCAAGCAAAAATTCATTATAAATACGCAGTAGATAATCCTAAAAAATTTAAAGGTTATGGAGATAGTCTTTGGGGATTAACTTCTAGTTATTCTATTAAGGGCTATGCAGGTCATAGACCTGGTGCAGATTTAGGTATTGTTTCACCAACAGCAGCTTTCTCATCGTTTCCATATACACCAAAAGAAAGTATGAAGATGCTAAAGTATATGTATATGAAACACGATTCTTTAATAGGGAAATATGGTCCTTATGATGCGTTTAGTTTACAAGATAATTGGTATGTGCCAAGGTATTTAGCAATAGACCAAGGACCAATTCCTGTTATGATAGAAAATTATCGAACAGGATTGTTTTGGAAGTTATTTATGAAAAATGAAGACGTAAAAATTGGACTAAATAAATTAGGTTTCAGTATAAAAAAATAAAACACAATGAAAAAATTAGGCATTATAGTTATTTTACTAGTCCTATTTACATCTTGTGGGTCAGATGATGGTCCAGGATATCAAGAACCTTATAATCCAAATGCTGGTAATCCTGTGGTAGAGCCTATCTCAGATGAAGAAATCATGGATTTAACACAAAAAGAAACTTTTAAATACTTTTGGGATTTTGCTAATACAGCTTCAGGTGCAGCCAAAGAACGTTATCATCCAAATAATCCATCTTTAAATGCCAATGTGGTAACAACAGGAGGAAGTGGTTTTGGTTTAATGGCAATTCTTGTAGGTATAGAAAGAGGTTATATTGCAAGGTTAGAAGGTTTAGAAAGACTAACAATGATTCTTGATTTTTTTGAAAACGCAGATCGGTTTCATGGTGCTTGGTCTCATTGGATTGATGGTGGCACAGGAAATGTTATTCCATTTAGTGCCCAAGATAACGGAGGCGATTTAGTAGAAACGGCATTTTTAGCGCAAGGATTAATTTGTGTGAAAGAATACTTTAAAAATGGATCTGCAGAAGAGCAAACGTTAGCAATACAAGCAGATGCATTATGGAAAGGGGTTGAGTGGAATTGGTACACACAAAATCAGAATAAATTATTTTGGCATTGGAGTTCAAGTAACGAGTTTGCTATTAACTTAGAATTGAAAGGGTATAACGAAACGCTAATCGCTTTTGTTTTAGGAGCAGCTTCACCAGACTTTTCAATCCCATCAGAGGCATATCATGAAGGTTGGGCTTCAAATGGAAACATTATAACTTCAGAAACACAATATAATACACCTTTAGTTTTAGATCATGTTGGTTCAGGTACAGGGCCATTATTTTGGGCGCATTATTCTTACCTAGGATTAAATCCAACAAACCTTTCAGATCAGTATGCTAATTACTGGACACTAAATAAAAATCATACAGAGATTAATTACAAATATTGTGTAGATAACCCACTTAATTATTATAAATACGGATCAGATTGTTGGGGTTTAACAGCTAGTTATTCCCGTAACGACGATGAGTCAATAGGCTACATGGCACATAAACCAGGAAATGATATCGGTGTTATTTCACCAACAGCAGCAATAAGTTCAATTCCTTATACTCCACAAAAATCATTGGCTGCAATGCACTTTTTTTATAGTAAAAAGGATATTCTATTAGGTCCTGCTGGATTTTATGATGCGTTTAGTCCTAAATTTAGTTATTGGGTTGCAGATGCTTATTTAGCAATAGACCAAGGGCCACAAATAATTATGATTGAAAACTACAGAACTGGATTGCTTTGGAATTTATTTATGCAAAATACAGACGTTCAAAATGGTCTAAATACGTTAGGTTTCAACTATTAAAAATAAATCAAGATGAAATTAAAAGCTTTAATACTAATTCTATTTGTTTGTGCTTCTTCAGGAATATATGCACAAGCTGAAGCGTTTTCAAAAGAATTATACATAAAAAATAACGACACACTTCAATACAGGTTATTGTTGCCGAAATATTTTTCAAAAGAAAAAAAATATCCAATAGTTTTATTTTTACATGGTGCTGGAGAACGTGGTAGCGACAATCAAAAACAATTAACACATGGTAGTAAATTGTTTTTAAATGAAACCGTTAGAGATTCGTTTCCTGCAATTGTTGTTTTTCCGCAATGCCCAAAAGAAGATTATTGGGCAAATGTAGATGTAGATAGAAGTTCTTATCCTTTAAGCATTACATTTTCATCAGAAAAAGCACCAACCACATCTTTAAATTTAGTTATGGATTTAATAGATGAAATGGCACAAAGGTCTTATGTTAAAACTAGTCAAATTTATGTAGGAGGCTTATCAATGGGTGGTATGGGTACTTTTGAAATTCTATACAGAAAACCAAACCTTTTTGCTGCTGCTATTGCTATTTGTGGAGGTGGAAATCCAGATACTGCAACGGTTTTTGCTAAAAAAGTACCAATGTCAATTTTTCATGGTGCAAAAGACGATGTCGTTGAGCCAAAATTCTCAATAGATATGGTAAGTGCTATTTTAGATGCAGGAGGTAAACCAAATTTTAAATTATATGCAAAAGATAATCACAATAGTTGGGATTCAACTTTTGCTGAACCAGAATTGTTACCATGGCTATTTTCTAATATAAAATCATCAAATGACTAAACTAATCAACATAAAAACAGTTTCATTTTTATTAATTGCTACAACACTTTTTTGCTGTAATTCTAGCAATGATTTATTATCAAAAATCAATTCAGAACACCCTTTTGAAGCTCAAGTAGATTCTATTTTAAATATAATGACTATTGAAGAAAAACTAGGACAATTAAATTTGCCTTCTTCAGGAGATATTACAACTGGTGCTTCAGAAAGTTCTAACGTTGCAAAAAATATAGAAGACGGAAAAGTTGGGGGGCTTTTCAATATAAAAACAGTTAAAAAAATTAAAAAAGTTCAAAAAATAGCGGTTGAAAAAAGCCGACTAGGTATTCCATTAATTTTTGGAATGGACGTTATTCATGGCTACAAAACAACGTTTCCAATTCCGTTAGGGTTATCTGCTTCTTGGGATATGGAAATGATTGAAAAAACGGCTCGTGTTGCAGCTATTGAAGCTAGTGCAGATGGTATAAACTGGACATTTTCGCCAATGGTAGATATTTCTCGCGATCCGCGTTGGGGAAGAATATCTGAAGGAAGTGGAGAAGATGCCTATTATGGTAGCGAAGTTGCGAGAGCCATGGTTAGGGGCTATCAGCAAAACAATTTAACTGCAAATAACACATTAATGTCTTGTGTAAAACACTTTGCCCTTTATGGTGCTTCAGAAGCTGGTAGAGACTACAATACAGTTGATATGAGTAGAATTAGAATGTATAACGAATATCTTCCGCCATATAAGGCAGCTATAGATGAAGGCGTTGGTTCCGTAATGGCATCGTTTAATGAAATAGATGGTGTTCCTGCGACAGGAAATAAATGGTTATTAACCGATTTGTTGCGAGATGATTGGGGCTTTAATGGTTTTGTGGTAACAGATTACACAGGAATTGAAGAAATGATGTATCATGGCGTTGGAAATTTGCAACAAGTATCAGCACAATCTTTAAAAGCAGGAGCAGATATGGATATGGTTGCTGAAGGGTTTTTAACAACACTTAAGAAATCTTTAGAAGAAGGGAAAGTGTCAATGGATGATATTGATACTGCGGTAAAACGAATTTTAACTGCAAAATATCAATTAGGTTTATTTGACGATCCATATAAATATTGCGACGAAAACAGAGCTAAAACTGAAATTTTTACAGAAGAAAATAAAGATTTTTCGCGTAAAGTTGGTGCAGAATCTATGGTGTTACTTAAAAATGAAAACCAAACATTACCAATTAAAAAATCTGGAACTATTGCCTTAATTGGCCCTTTGGCTAATACTGGTGTAAATATGGCAGGAACTTGGAGTGTTGCTACAGATCAAGAAAATTCTAATACCGTTTTAGAGGGTTTAAAAACTGTTGCTGGAGACCATGCTAAAGTCCTTTATGCAAAAGGTAGTAATGTAGATTACGATTTAGAGCTTGAAAAAAGAGTAACGATGTTTGGAAAAGATATTACACGTGATGGTAGAACAGATAGACAATTATTAGATGAAGCTTTAGCAATTGCAATAAAATCGGATGTTATTGTAGCTGCTTTAGGTGAAACGGCTGAGTTTAGCGGAGAAAGCAGCAGCAGAACCAATCTTGAAATTCCGCAAGTGCAAAAAGACTTGTTAAACGCTTTACTAAAAACAGGAAAGCCTGTTGTTTTAGTTTTATTTACAGGAAGGCCTTTGGTTTTAGTTGAAGAAGATAAAAACGTTCCTGCAATTTTAAATGTATGGTTTCCTGGGAGTGAAGCAGGTTTAGCCATCTCAGACGTGTTGTTTGGAGACGTAAATCCTTCAGGGAAATTAACAGCAACTTTTCCAAGAAATGTTGGGCAAGTGCCAATTTTTTATAATCATAAAAATACGGGGCGTCCACTTGGAAATAAAGAAGGAAAATTCGAAAAATTTAAAAGTAATTATATAGATGTTCGTAACGAACCATTATATCCTTTTGGTTATGGTTTAAGCTATACAACTTTTAATTACGGTAACTTAAAACTAGATAATACATCTATAAATTTGGATGGAAAAATTAATGTTTCAGTAGATGTAAAAAACTCAGGAAATTACGATGGAAAGGAAGTCGTTCAGTTATATATTAGAGATTTAGTTGGTTCAGTTACGCGTCCTGTTAAAGAACTAAAAAGTTTCAAAAAAGTATTCATTAAAAAAGGAGAAACAAAAAAAGTGAGTTTTAATATTTCTGTTGAAGATTTAAAATTCTATAACTACGATTTAGATTTTGTTGCAGAACCAGGCGATTTTGAAGTATTTGTTGGTGCAAATTCAGATACAACGTTGAAATCGCAATTCACCTTAATAAAATAAGTGTTAATAACATGAAAAAAATAATAACACTCTTTTTTTATTGTGCTTTTTATGGGTTATTTGCTCAAAGCATACAATCTCCTTCAAAGAATATTCAAGTTGAATTTTCACTAAGTACAGAAGGTGAGCCAACTTATCAAGTAAGCTATAAAGGGAAGGTAGTTATGTTACCTAGTAAAATGGGAGTGTCTTTAAAGGAGGCTGTTGCTCTAACTAAAAACTTTAGTATTGTAAATACCGAAACAAAAACAGTTAATGAAACTTGGGAGCCAGTTCTTGGAGAGCAGTCAATTATTGTAAACTATTATAATGAAACACGGTTTTATTTAAGCCAAAAGAACACAAATAACAAGTTGAATATTGTTTTTAAAGTGTATGATGAAGGTGTCGCTTTTCGATATGAATTTCCATTAGAAAATAAAGTAAAGTATTTTATAATTTCTGAAGAAAACACAGCATTTAATTTAACAGAAAACCATACTGCTTTTTGGATTCCAGGAGATTATGATAGTCAAGAATATGCTTATAATAAGACTAAAATTTCAGAAATTGATAATTCAAAGCTCGATTTAGAAAATGGCGTTGGACTACAAAGAATTCAAAGTAACTTTAGAGTACAGTCCCCTTTAATGATGAAATCTTCTAATGGATTGTACCTGAATATTTTTGAAGCAGCAGTTGTAAATTATCCTATTATGCATTTAGATGTTGATGTAAATACATTGCAATTAACATCTAATTTAGTGCCAAATGCTATTGGAGATAAGGCTTATTTAAGAACACCTTCGGTTTCACCATGGCGAACAATTATGGTTAGTGACGATGCGCGAGATATCGTGAGCTCTAAAATGATTCTTAATTTAAATGAACCAAGTAAAATAGAAGACATCTCTTGGATTAAACCAATGAAATATGTTGGTATTTGGTGGGAAATGCATGTAGGTATTTCAACTTGGGATTTCGCTGGTAGTCAAAATGCGCAAAATGCAGGAACAGCAGTTGGTAATATGATACCTTCTGGAAAACATGGAGCAACTACCAAAAACACTAAACGATATATAGATTTTGCTGCTAAACATGGTTTTGATGGTGTTTTAGTAGAAGGCTGGAATGTTGGTTGGGAAGATTGGTATGGCAATTGGAAAGAAGATGTTTTCGATTTTACAACGCCTTATTCAGATTTTAATATGGAAGAAATAGCAAATTATGCAAAGTCTAAAGGCGTAAAAATGATTATGCATAATGAAACTTCGGGTTCTGTTGCAAATTACGAGCGTCATTTAGATCGTGTATTAGAACTCATGCAGACATACAATTATCCAGTAGTAAAGTCTGGTTACGTTGGAAAAATAATTCCTCGTGGTGAGTTTCACGATGGGCAAACAATGGTAAATCATTTTAATTTTGTTGTAGAACGTGCAGCAGATTATAAAATTATGGTCAACTCACACGAAAGTGTAAGACCAACCGGTTATAGCAGAACGTACCCTAATTATATTGCAGCAGAAGCCGCTCGCGGAAACGAGTTTAATGCGTGGAGTAAGGGTAATCCGCCAGAACACGAAACTATTTTACCTTTTACGCGCTTACTTGGTGGACCAATGGATTATACGCCTGGTGTTTTTGAGATTAAAATGAATGTTTACGATCCTAAGAAAACAGAACAAGTACACACGACACTAGCAAAACAATTAGCACTATATGTTACACTGTATTCGCCTTTGCAAATGGCAGCAGATTTGCCTGAGAATTATGAAAAACATTTAGATGCATTTCAGTTTATAAAAGATGTGCCTTTAGATTGGCAAGACTCTCTTTATTTGGAGGCAGAACCAGGAGAATATTTAACTGTAGTTAGAAAAGATAAAAATTCTGAAAACTGGTTTTTAGGAGCAATCACTAATGAAAATGCTAGACAGGCAAAAGTTAAGTTAGATTTTTTAACAAGAGGAAAAAAATACAAAGCAACTATATATCAAGATGGTAAAGATGCCGATTGGGAAAGGAATCCTATAAGTTATAAAATTATAACTCAAACAGTAACTTGTAATTCTAGATTAGAGTTGAAATTAGCAAAAGGAGGAGGGACAGCAATTAGTTTTGAAGTTAAAAAATAAGTATTAGAGGGCTTTTAATGATTTGGATAAAGTATTCCGCTTTTTGAATGATAAGGTAACTCAAAATGAAATTATAAAAAATAAAGAATAATGAAATGTTGGCTATTGATATTCGTTGGGTATTTAACTTTTTATTCTTGTGAAAAGAAGGTAAGAAATACTATTGCTTTTGAAGAAAAATCCATTGTAAAAACTGAATCAAAAAGAGATTATAAAACCTATTGTAATCCTGTAGATATAGACTATTCCTATATGTCGCATTACAGAGCAAAAAACAAGGTATCATATCGTTCTGGAGCAGATCCAGCTTTAGTTAATTTCAAAGGAAAGTATTATATGTTCGTAACACGTTCTCATGGTTATTGGATGAGTGATGATATGAGTAATTGGACATTTATAAGACCACAAAGTTGGTATTTTCATGGAAGTAACGCTCCAGCTGTAGCGGTATATAAGGACAAACTTATTGTCTATGGAGACCCAGTGGGTTATGGTCCTATTATAGAAACCGATAATCCAGAATTAGGCGATTGGAAAACGAATTTTGCAATATTAAATCCACCAGGAGGTATACAGGACCCAGATTTGTTTGTAGATGACGATGGTAAAGTATATTTATATGAAGAATCTTCAAACGAATGGCCAATTCGTGTGGTTGAGTTAGACGCAGATAATTATTACGTGCCAATGGGAGAAGAGAAAGATTTATTCAATTTACATCCCGATAAATATGGTTGGGAGCGTTTTGGGCAGGACCATAAATCGGATATTAAACCTTATTTAGAAGGGCCTTGGATGGTAAAACATGGTGATACGTATTACCTAGAATATGGAGCACCAGGAACACAATGGAATGTGTATGCAGATGGTGTGCGCACGAGTAAAAGTCCGTTTGGACCTTTTGAATATGCACCTTACAATCCAATTTCGTATAAACCAGGAGGCTTTTTAAAAGGATCAGGTCATGGAAGTACCGTAAAAGATAATAACGGAAATTATTGGCATTACGCAACCATGGCGATTTCTGTAAATTATAAGTTTGAACGTAGAATTGGGATGTATCCTGCAGGTTTTGAAGAGAACGGGCAAATGTATGTTAATACAGCTTATGGCGACTATCCGCACTTTTTACCAGATACCAAAGTAGATAAACATAAAGAGCGTTTTACAGGTTGGATGCTACTATCTTATAACAAACCAGTAAAAACAAATTCTAACTTAGTTACTAAAGAAATAAATGTGGTAGATGAAAGCGATAGTGGTTACATGTTAGGTCAGATTAGAGAGTTTGATATATCTAAAATCAATGATGAAGAAATTCGTTCGTATTGGGTTTCTGAAGCGAATAACGATTCTATTTATGTTGAGGTCGATTTAGAAAAAAAGATGAATATAAAAGCGGTTCAGATTAATTTTCAAGATTTTAATAGTGATATTTACGGAAGACCAGACAATTTAAAACAGCAATTTGTTATTGAAGGGTCTTTAGATGGGAAAACATGGGAAACCATTTCAGATTATTCTAAAAATACACGCGATATGCCACATGGCTATATTGAATTAAAAGAAACTGTAGATGCAAGATATATTCGTTATAATCATGTGTATTGTACTAATAATTATTTATCGATTTCAGAATTTAGAATTTTCGGAAATGGTTACGAAGCAGTACCGCAAACACCTTTAAGTTTTAAAGTAGAAAGACAAAAAGACAGAAGAAATACGAACCTAACTTGGGAGAACGTAGAAGGAGCAACAGGTTATGTGATTTATTGGGGGATTTCAAAAGACAAGCTCAATCTTTCTGCATTGATGTACGATACACCGAATTATGAGTTACGTGCTTTAACCACAAACCAAAGTTATTATTACCAAGTTGAAGCATTTAATGAAAACGGAGTTTCAGTAAAAAGTGAGATTCTTTACACCGAATAAATTTTTTTAAAATGAAATATCTATTCATTCTATTTTTTGCTTTTTCTAGTTTTGGTTTTGCTCAAGACTTTTCAGTAATGACGTATAATGTAAAGTTGGATTACCCTAAAGAATACGAAAATAGTTGGACAAACAGGAAATCTTTTTTTATCAATCAGCTTAAGTTTTACGAACCAGATGTTTTAGGTGTACAAGAAGCATTGCCTAACCAAATGAAAGATATTGATAGCTTGATGCCATCATATCATTTTGTTGGAGTAGGAAGAGATAATGGTAAAGATGAAGGTGAGTATTCAGCTATATTTTATAAAACAGACAAATTCAAAATAATAAAGTCTAATACTTTTTGGTTATCTGAAACACCTGATAAAGTTTCTATGGGTTGGGATGCCGTTTGTAATAGAGTTTGTACGTATGCTTTATTTCAACATAAAACAACAAAAGAATATTTTTGGGTATTTAATACGCACTTTGATCATATAGGAAAAGTAGCTAGAAAAAATAGTGCAACTTTAATAATTAATAAAATTAAGGAACTCAATCAAGAGAATTATCCTGTAATCTTAACAGGTGATTTTAATATGGAATCAGATCATGAAAGCATTACATATATAAAGGAAAATTTAGAAGATTCAAAAGAAAAAGCAAAACTCACCTTTGGACCAGAAGGGACATATAATGGCTTTCATTTTGACCGTCCAGTAACACGACGGATTGATTATATCTTTATTTCAAAAATAGATGTAAAAAAATATACTGTTTTAAGTGACAATTGGGATTTAAAATACCCATCAGATCATTTGCCTGTTTTTGTGAAATTTAAGTTAGTTAAAAACTAATACAGCATGAATAAAAAATAGTTCTATTACTAATTACGTGGTTTTTATATTTTTTCTACAATTATGGAAAGTAAAAAAAATAATGAATCTTCTTGAAACTGATTGTTGCCGTACTTTGTATTTAGAATATTTATGCTAGTAATTGTATTTTTAACCTATAAGTTTATTCCAAAAACTAAAGGAAAATTTTCAGAAGAAATTGAATCTTTTTGGAAAGAATTGAATAAGAATTAAAAGTGTTGTCAAAAAAATAACGGCTAGAAGTAGTGATTTCTATGCAATTTACTTAACATTTTAATAATAAAAAATCCATAAGTGTTTTGTTAACACTTATGGATTTTTTATTATATATTTGCAAATATAAGTTTCTATTGTGTTTAATAAGATGTTTTGTTTTAAAAATTTTAATTTTTTTATAACATTATAAAATAATAATAGAGATAGAATAAAAAACACAACAAGCTATTAAAATTAACCAAAATTGAAATGAACAAAAAATTAGATCAACAAGCGGCAGATAATATTAGAGCATTAGCTGTGGCAATGGTAGAGAAAGCGAATTCAGGACATCCAGGAGGGCCAATGGGAGGTGCAGATTTTATGCATATTTTATACTCAGAGTTCTTTAACTTCGATCCGTCTGACATGACATGGGCTTTTAGAGACCGCTTTTTTATGGATGCAGGACATTTATCTACTTTAATGTATGCACAGTATTATCTTTTAGGTAATTATGAAAAGAACGATGTTGCTAATTTCAGACAATGGGGTTCAAATACACCAGGACACCCAGAAGTAGAAGTGTCTAGAGGTATTGAAAACACATCGGGGCCATTAGGTCAAGGACATACTATGGGTATTGGAGCAGCAATTGGAGCAAAATTTTTAGCAGCTCGTTTTGGTGACTGGATGAATCATAAAATATATGGTTTTATTTCTGATGGCGGTGTTCAAGAAGAGATTTCTCAAGGAGCAGGTAGAATTGCAGGACATTTAGGGTTAAGTAACTTTATTATGTTTTTCGATTCTAACGATATTCAATTATCAACGTCTACTGATGAGGTGACTACTGAAGATACCGGTATGAAGTATGAAGCATGGGGTTGGAAAGTAGTTACAATAGACGGTCATAATCATGATGAAATAAGAAAAGCATTAACCGATGCAAATAATGAAACAGAAAGACCAACCCTAATAATTGGTAAAACAATAATGGGTAAAGGTTGTGTGACTGCAGATGGTAGTATGTTTGAAGGTGAGTGTGAATTACACGGTCAGCCAATTGGACATACAGGAGCAGATTATACAAAGACCTTATTAAACTTAGGAGCAAATCCAGAAAGTCCTTTTGATATTTACGAAGATGTAAGTGCTTTTTATAAAAATATATTAAAAGAAAAAACAGTAAAAGCAGCAGAGAAAAAAGTTGAGATTGAAGCTTGGAGACAAGCAAATGGAGAACTTGCTGCTAAATTAGATTTCTTCTTGTCTGGGAAATTACCAGAATTAGATTTTGAATCTATAGAACATAAAGCAGGATTAGCTTCTAGAGCAGCCTCTTCAGGAGTGTTAGCTTATTTAGCTGAAAACGTAGAGAATATGATTGTGTCTTCTGCCGATTTATCAAATAGTGATAAAACTGATGGGTTCTTAAAGAAAACACATGCACTTAAAAAAGGCGATTTTTCAGGATCATTTTTACAAGCAGGTGTTGCCGAATTAACTATGGCTTGTATAGCAAACGGATTAGCATTACACGGAGGAATTATTCCTGTAGTAGCAACATTCTTTGTCTTTTCAGATTATATGAAACCAGCCATTCGTTTAAGTGGTATTCAAGAATTAGGTGTAAAATACGTTTGGACGCATGATGCCTTTAGAGTAGGTGAAGATGGACCAACACACCAACCAGTAGAACAAGAAGCACAAATTCGTTTGTTAGAAAAACTTAAAAACCACAGTGGTAAACCAAGTTTCTTAGCATTACGTCCTGCCGATTCTGCAGAAACTAGCGTAGCTTGGAAAATGGCTTTAGAAAACACATCTACACCAACTGGATTAATTTTGTCTAGACAAGGTATTAAAGATTTACCAGCTAAAGGCGCTTCAAGATACAGTGACGCTTTAGCAGCTGAAAAAGGAGGTTATTTAGTAAAAGAAGTTGAAAATCCTGATGTAGTTTTAATAGCAAACGGATCGGAAGTAGCAACTTTATTTGCAGCAGCAGAAATTTTAGAATCTGAAAACGGATTAAAAGTAAGTATAGCTTCAGTAATTTCAGAAGGCGTATTCAGATTACAATCTAAAGCGTATCAAAATAGCGTAATTCCTAAAAACAAACCATTATTTGGTTTAACAGCAGGATTACCAGTAAACTTAGAAGGATTGGTTGGAGATAGCGGTAAAGTATTTGGTTTAGATCACTTTGGTTACTCTGCACCAGCAACTGTACTAGATGAGAAGTTTGGTTTTACAGGAGAAAAAGTAAGCAAAGAAGTATTAGAATATTTAAAAACAGTATAAAACAAGAGATATGAAATTTTTTATTGATACAGCAAATTTAAGTGATATAGCAGAAGCGCAAGCTTTAGGCGTGTTAGATGGTGTTACAACAAACCCATCATTAATGGCAAAAGAAGGCATTACAGGAGCTGAAAATATTTTAGCGCATTATCAAAAAATATGTGATTTAGTAGAAGGCGATGTGAGTGCTGAAGTTATTTCAACAGATTTTGAAGGTATGGTAAAAGAAGGTGAGGCATTAGCTGCATTACACCCACAAATTGTTGTGAAGTTACCATTAATTGCTGACGGCATTAAAGCGTGTAAATATTTCTCTGATAAAGGTATTAGAACCAATGTAACATTAGTTTTTTCAGTTGGTCAAGCATTATTAGCTGCTAAAGCAGGAGCCACTTATGTATCTCCTTTTATTGGTAGATTAGATGATATTTCTACAGATGGTTTAAACCTGATTTCTGAAATAAGATTGATTTATGATAACTACGGTTTCGAAACTCAAATTTTAGCAGCATCTGTACGTCATACTATGCATATTATTGACTGTGCTAAGTTAGGATCTGATGTTATGACAGGGCCATTATCAGCTATAAAAGGATTATTAAGACATCCTTTAACAGATAGCGGATTAGCTCAGTTTTTAGAAGATTATAAAAAAGGAAATCAATAATTAATCGAAAAAAAATTCCCCTTAACTTAGGGGTTTCTTTTGAATTTGTCATTCCTGTGAAAACGGGAATCTAAAACATAGGGTTTTTGGTTTTTTGACCTTTTTTTAGGTCAAAAAAAAACCAGTAAATGTTTCTATGGTTTTCTGTCAAGGATTGATGGTTTTAAAAAATTATTTATTTGTTATTGATTGTTATAAATGAGAATTGAAAGTAGAATATACGAAGAAACGCAACAACTTAAATTGGCTGTTGATTGTATTATTTTTGGCTTTAATGATAATAGGTTAGAGTTGCTTTTAATTCATAGGGGGTTTGAGCCCGAAAAAGGTAAATGGTCTCTTATTGGTGGTTTTATTGGAAATGATGAAGATTTAGATGAAGCCGCCAATAGAGTTCTATATAATTTATCTGGTTTAGAGCATATTTATATGGAGCAGGTTCGTACTTGGGGCAAAGCTAATAGAGACACATCAGGTCGTGTTATATCAACAACATATAGTGCCATGATTCTAAAATCTGAGTACGATGAAGAAAAAGTGAGTGCTTATAACACAAAATGGTTTCCTATTGATGCGCTACCGGAACTTGTTTTTGACCATAGAGATATGGTGGAATCGGCTATAAGGCGGTTAAGAAGACGTGTTAGAAATTTTCCAATAGCTTTTAATCTATTACCTCCAAAATTCACATTGCCTCAGCTGCAAATGCTTTATGAAGGTATTTTGAGTGAAACTATTGATAAAAGAAATTTTAGACGAAAAGTATTTCAAATGAAGTTTTTAGTCAAGTTAGAAGAAAAAGATATGTCAGAATCTAGAAAAGGCGCGTATTTTTATTATTTCGATGAAGCGCTTTATAATAAAGAACAAAATTTTAATTTATAATCGGAAATATTTTCTCTAAACTCTGTCTTGACTTTTCGTTGAAATTGTCATTCCCTTAAAAACGGGAATCTAAATACAGAATTTAAGAAATTCGGTATTGAAAAAAATAACTTACCTAAAAGTTATTTTTTTTGTTATAAAATTTATAAGCGTCTATGTTACACTTATAAAAATAAGTCTTATATTGCCATGTGCAAAAAAATCTATTTAGATTAAAATTATGAGTGAAGTAAAATATACCATAGGAATGGATTTTGGCTCAGATTCAGTGAGAGCCTTAATAGTAAATACAAAAACAGGAGAAGAAATGGCTACTGCTGTTCATTATTATGCACGATGGAAAAGTGGTGCGTATTGTGAACCTTCAAAAAACAAATTCAGACAACATCCTTTAGACTATGTTGAAGGTGTAGAGAATACCATTAAGGCAGTGGTGTCTCAAGTATCTGATAATGTTGTAAATAATATAGTTGGTATTGGTGTTGATACTACAGGGTCTACACCCGTAGCGGTAGACAAAACAGGGACGCCATTAGCATTATTAAATGGTTTTGAAGAAAACCCAAATGCGATGTTTGTCTTGTGGAAAGATCATACAGGTATCAAAGAAGCTGATGAAATAAATAATTTATGTGCAAAATGGGATATAGATTATTCTCAATTTGAAGGCGGGATTTATTCTTCAGAATGGTTTTGGTCTAAAATATTACATGTGTCAAGAGAAGATAAAGCTGTTTTAGATACAGCTCATTCTTGGGTAGAACATTGCGATTGGATACCGTTTTTATTAACAGGAGGTAATGATGTAAGTCAAATGAAACGTAGCCGTTGTGCTGCAGGACATAAAGCCTTATGGCATGAGTCTTTTGGTGGGTTACCCCCAAATGATTTTTTTGTTGCTCTTGATCCAATTTTAGATGGTTTAACAGATAGATTGTTTAAAGAAACGTATACGTCAGATGTTTCTGTAGGAACACTGTCTGATGAATGGTCAAAGCGACTAGGGTTATCAACCTCTGTTGAAGTTGCTGTAGGTGCTTTCGATTGTCATATGGGTGCAGTAGGAGTCAATATAGAACCTTACTATTTAACAAAAGTAATGGGGACCTCAACTTGTGATATTTTAGTAACGCCTTTACAAGAAGAAGAGCATTTAGTAAAAGGTATTTGCGGACAAGTAGATGGGTCTGTTATTCCAAATATGTTAGGTTTAGAAGCAGGGCAATCTGCCTTTGGAGATATATATGCGTGGTATGAGCGTTTAATTTCATGGCCAATTATAGAACTTATTGGAAACTCTAGTTTAATTAGTGAGGAAGTAAAAGCTCAATTACTAGAAGAGTCTATTTCTAATATACTTCCGAAATTAAGTGAAGCAGCTTCAAAAGAACCTATTGGTGCTTCAGGAGAGCTAGCTTTAGATTGGATGAATGGAAGACGAACTCCTGATGCGAATCAAAACTTAAAAGGTGTTATTTCTGGAATCAATTTAGGAAGCACATCTCCTAAAGTCTTTAGAGCTTTAGTGGAAGCTTCTTGCTTTGGAGCTAAAAAAATAGCCGATAGATTTATAAGTGAGGGTATTCCTGTAAAGGGTGTCATTGCTTTGGGAGGAATCGCAAAAAAATCATCTTTTGTAATGCAAGTCATGGCAGATGTTTTAAATTCCCCAATCAAAGTAGCACAATCAGAACAAGCATGTGCATTAGGTGCTTCTATTTTTGGTGCGGTGTCAGCAGGTGTATATCAAGATACAGAAGCTGCAATGGATGCTATGGCGAGTCCTTTTGAAAAAGTTTATGAGCCTATAAAAGAAAATGTAGAAGCCTACAAAGAAGTATATAAAAACTATAGCGAATTATGTGTTGCTATGGAAAATCATATCATGCAATAATAAAATTATGAGTATTTATAAAACATTAAAAGAAGAAGCATATGAAGCTAATATGGAACTTCCAGAATTGGGCTTAGTGTTATTTACATTTGGAAATGCAAGTGCTGTTGATAGAGATAAAGGCGTGTTTGCTATAAAACCTAGTGGGGTGCCTTATGTAGATTTGAAACCAGAAGATATGGTGATTTGTGATTTTGAGGCTAAAATAATCGAAGGAACTATGAGACCTTCTTCTGATACAAAAACACATGCTGTTTTATATAAAGAGTGGGATGATATTGGAGGTGTAGTACATACACATTCCACTTATGGAACTGCTTGGGCTCAAGCTATCAAAGATGTGCCAATTTTTGGAACGACTCATGCCGATCATTTAATTTCTAATATTCCATGTGCCCCACCAATGAAAGATGAGTATATTGCTGGAGACTACGAGCACATGACAGGCTATCAAATTATAGATTGCTTAAAAGAACGAAACTTAGATTATAATGAAATAGGAATGATTTTAGTTGGTAATCATGCGCCATTTACTTGGGGGGCAACTGCTGCTAAAGCCGTTTATAATAGTGCAGTTTGCGAAGAAGTTGCAAAAATGGCATATTTAACTTTGCAGATTAATCCAAATGCTGTTATTTTGAAAGATGCATTAAAAAAGAAACATTATGACCGTAAGCATGGAACCGATGCTTATTACGGACAAGGATGTTAATAGATTTGATTACTAACTAAATAATAAATAATATGAGTATTTTATCTTTTGTTGCTTTTACTTTACTTGTTGCTGTTATAGCATGGTGGTCCACTAGAAAAACGGATGAGAATTCTTCAGACGGTTATTTTCTTGGGGGTAGAAGTTTAACGGGACCAGTTATTGCTGGATCTTTGTTACTTACTAATTTATCAACAGAGCAAATTGTAGGTATGAATGGTGTTTCGTTTAGAGATGGTATTCCAATTATGGCTTATGAAGTTATTGCTGCTATAGCAATGGTATTTACAGCATTTGTATTACTCCCTAAATATCTTAAAAGTGGAATTGCTACGATTCCTCAGTTTTTAGAAAACCGATATGGTAAAAGCACAAAAACGATTGTATCATTATTATTCTTATTAGGTTACGCCATATCTATGCTACCAACGGTATTATATTCTGGTGCATTGGCAATAAATACCATGTTTGATATTCCAGAATCGTTAGGTATGGAAGCAGAACCTGCTTTATGGGTAACTATATGGGCTATTGGAATTATTGGTAGTATTTATGCTATTTTTGGAGGTCTAAAAGCAGTTGCTGTATCAGATTCAATTAATGCGGTCGGATTAATTATAGGAGGATCATTAATTCCGATTTTTGGTTTAATGAAAATTGGTGATGGTAATGTGTTTACTGGTTTAAATAGATTAACAACAGCACTTCCTGAAAAATTTGATATTATTGGAGGACCAGATTCTGATGTGCCATTTTGGACACTTTTTACAGGAATGATTATTGTGAATTTTTATTATTGGGGAACGAATCAAGCCATTATTCAAAGAGCGCTTGGAGCTAAAAATTTAAAAGAAGGTCAAAAAGGACTTCTATTAGCTGCGTTTATAAAAATATTAGGACCATTTATTGTGGTACTGCCAGGTATTATTGCTTTTTACATTTTCAATGGCGATTTAGCAAATGCAGATGAAGCATATCCAATGGTTGTAAAAGCAGTATTACCAGTAGCATTTATTGGTTTCTTTGCAGCGGTTCTTTTCGGTGCTATTTTAAGTTCGTTTAATAGTGCTTTAAATAGTTCAGTAACATTATTTGGACTTGATTTCTATAAAGAATATATAAACAAAGATGCCTCTGAAAAACAAGTTGTAAAAGCAGGAAAAACTTTTGGTATTGTTTTAGCATTATTTTCAATGGGAATCGCGCCATTATTATATGGTGTTGAAGGTGGTATTTTTACTTATTTACAAGAATTAAACGGAACGCACAGTGTGCCTATTTTGGCAATAGTAATTGTTGGGATATTCTCTAAACGCGTTTCAGGAAAAGCAGCAAACATTGCTATTTTATTTAGTGTAGTTACTTATTTAGTTACTTTATATGTGATTAAACCAGATATTAGTTTCTTACACCTTATGGGAATTCTATTTGTATTAACAATAATTATCATGTTTGTTGTTAGTAAGTTTTACCCAAGAGAAACTGATTATGAGCAAGTATATACCAAGCAAGTTGATATTACATCATGGAAATATTTAAAACCAGTTGGATATACAGTTGTTGCTGTCGTTATAGGACTTTATATTTATTTATCATAGTATAACATTAAAAAAAAAATGATCAATTTTAAACAAGGAGACATTTGGTTTGTAACCGGAAGTCAGCATTTATACGGACCTGAAACACTTAAACAGGTAGCCGAACATTCAAAGGAAATTGCAAATGCTTATACAGCAAATACAACGATTCCAGTAAATGTAATTTTTAAACCAACAGTAAAATCTCCAGAAGAGATTCATGCTATTTGTAAAGCTGCTAATAATGATGATACATGTATTGGTATTATTACTTGGATGCATACATTTTCGCCAGCTAAAATGTGGATTGCGGGTTTAAATGCGTTACAAAAACCATTTTTACATTTACACACGCAGTTTAATAGAGATATTCCATGGAATTCTATTGATATGGATTTTATGAATTTAAATCAATCGGCACATGGTGGTCGTGAGTTTGGATTTATAGCATCAAGAATGCGATTAAACCGTAAAGTCGTTGTTGGGCATTGGCAAGATGAAAAAGTGATTGCTAAAGTTGCAGATTGGTGTCGTGTTGCTAACGCAGTGGCTGACAGTAGAAAGATGAAAGTCGCTCGTTTTGGAGACAATATGAGACAAGTTGCTGTAACTGATGGTAATAAAGTATCTGCTCAAATTAAATTTGGCTATGAAGTTAATGGGTATGGTGTTGGTGATTTAGTAAAATACATTGATGGCATATCAGATGCTCAAGTTGAAAGACTTGTTCAAGAATATGACGATACTTATGTAATGGCAGTAAAAATTAAAGCAGATGGCACCATGCGTGCAGCTTTGAAGGATGCCGCTAAAATAGAATTAGGAATGCGTGCCTTTTTAGAAGAAGGTAGTTATACAGCATTTACCGATACGTTTGAAGATTTACATGGTATGAAACAATTACCAGGTATTGCAACTCAACGTTTAATGGATAGCGGTTATGGTTTTGGTGGGGAAGGTGATTGGAAAACATCAGCTTTAGTGCGTACCATGAAAGTTATGGGAGCCGGTTTAGAAGGAGGTAATAGCTTTATGGAAGATTATACCTATCATTTTGATCCAGACAACACAACGTGTTTGGGGTCTCATATGTTAGAAATTTGTCCATCGATTGCAAAAGGCGATGTGTCTTGTGAAATCCATCCGTTAGGAATTGGAGGAAAAGAAGATCCTGTAAGACTAGTGTTTAACGGTGGAGCGGGTAAGGCTTTAAATGCTTCTGTTGTAGATATGGGCAATCGTTTTAGAATGCTTGTAAATACTGTTGAAGCAGTTGATATTAAAAACGATTTACCAAAACTTCCAGTAGCACGTGTGCTTTGGGATGCTAAACCAGATTTACAAACAGCTGCAGCTGCATGGATTTATGCAGGTGGTGCGCATCATACGTGTTATAGTCAAAATATTTCTGCTGAATCATTAGAAGATTTTGCTGAAATAATGGATATCGAGTTTTTATTAATAGATGAGAAAACAGATTTATATAGATTTAAACAAGAGCTTCGCTGGAATGATGCCGCTTATGTTTTAAATAAAGGATTCTAAACGTTTAGAGTTAAAATTCAATTAAAAAAAAGACTATCTGAAAGGATAGTCTTTTTTAATTCTACCAATATCGTAAATTTAAAACATAAAAAAGGCTTCAATTTGTTGTAACAATTTTACTGTTAAGAAGTCTAATTTATATCGACTAAATGAATTATTTGTAAATTTGCATTATAATAATAACATTATGGATATTAATGATAATATCGAATCGCCTTTAAACTTACAAGTAAGTTTCAATAAGCTATTACAGCAATATGAAACTTTAAGTAAAAGTGATGACGAATTTATTGTAGCTAAGGCCAACCGTATTTTAAAAAGTGTTGAAAATTATCCAGAATTACGATCAGGCTTTAGTGATACATCTGTATTAGAAAAAAGAAAAAGGGAAATAAGTATTATACTTCAAGATACTTTTAGTCCTCTTTTAACACAAAATGAAATAAAAACAGCTTCAGTTCCTTTGCATAACTTAATTTTTAATTCATCAGAACGTTTTAAGAAAATTATTAAAAATGCTGGAGATGATTTTGATCTTCAAATAAAAAATATGCCAGATGATGATATGTATATTATTGCCTGTACTATCATTTTAAATTTTTGTTATGGGTATAATTTAAATTTCAAGGGGCCGTTTTTTTATCAAATACCTGATGTTGATGGTATTATGCATTACTATAAGATTTTATATAATGCAGATTTTTGTGAAATTATTAGAACAGAAAAAGCAAAAGGAATTGCTCAGGAAGATTATGATGAATTATTAGATAATTTTGATAACATAGATTTGTGGAAAGAAAAATTTCCGCCTAATAGTTATGTATTTAAAGGTTTTGTGATTTCGAATATTTTTGACGTCACAGATGATCAATCTATTTCTAATATTAAATCTAGTTTGATAGGAAAAAATAAAAGACAAGATGAAAATTTTATGGAAGGCTTTCATGAAATTTTCAGATCACTATTTGGTTTAAAAGATATTAAAGTTGGTTTTTCTATATACAATAAGGAGGAAAATACATTCGAATTAGTCTATGGTTCTGGAATGACTAGTTTTTTGTTAAACGGGTATGAAAGTGCGTCTTGTGCAGATTCTTTATGTGGATGGTCTTATAATAAATTAATAGAAGAAAATAAATACTTTGCAATATCTGATATTGATAAAAAAATTGAAAAACTAAAACAATATCCAGAAGCACATGTGCCACAAGTAAAAGCTTTGTACGAACAAGGTATTAAAAGTGTCATTTTTGCACCTTTGGCAAATAATGATGGCTTAATGGGGGTCATAGAGATCGTGTCAAATAAACCGCAAGTACTTAATAGTATTAATGCCAATAAATTGGTTGATGTAATGCCATATATTGTTTCAGCAGTTGAACGTTCTAAAAATGATGAGGAAAATTTAATAGAAGCTATTATTCAAAAAGAATGTACCTCAATTCATCCTAGTGTAAGGTGGAGGTTCCAAAAAGAAGCTAAAAATTTTATAAAAGCAGAGATTAAAGGGGAGCAAGCAGCTTTTAAGAAAATAGCATTTGATGATGTTTATCCTTTGTATGGACAGATAGATATTAAAGGATCTTCGGAAGCTAGAAATGAAGCAACTAAACAAGATTTAACACTTCAGCTAAAAGCTGTAAAAGGTATTTTTGAAAGTGCATCACTTATTGAGGGATTACCTATATACGATCAATTTATTTATCAAATTAATAACTATTTAGAAGGATTAAATACGCATTTTCAAGTTGATAGTGAGCAACAAATTTCTGAATTTTTCAAGCAAGATATAGAGCCTGTATTTAAGCATCTTTATACTTTAGATACATTAAAAGAACAAATTAATACTTATTTTGAAAGTATTGATGATAAAGTAAATGTGCTTTACAGTCATAGAAAAGATTATGATGAAACTGTAGCCGTAATTAATAAGGAAATGGCGTCTCTTTTAGATAAAAAGCAAGTAGAAGCACAAACCATGTACCCACACTATTTTGAGCGTTATAAAACCGATGGTGTAGAACATAATATGTACATAGGTGAGTCTATAACTAAAGAGGATAGTTTTAATCCCATTTATTTATATAATTTAAGATTGTGGCAATTACAGGTTATGTGTGAAATGGAAAATTCATTTTATCAAATGCAATCAAAATTCCCTATTTCTCTTGATGTTGCTTCTATGATTTTGGTGTTTAATCAACCATTATCAATAAGTTTTAGAATGGATGAAAAGAAATTTGATGTAGATGGCACCTATAATGCTAGGTATGAAATTGTTAAAAAACGAGTAGACAAAGCTTACATAAAAGGCACCAAAGAGCGTGTTACTCAAAAAGGGAAAATTAGTATTATATATTCTCAAAAACAAGATGAGAATGAATATTTAAGATATATTAAATTTCTCCAATTTAAACATTATTTAGATACTGATGTGGAAATTGTTGAACTGCAAGATTTGCAAGCGGTTACTGGTTTAAAAGCCATTCGAGTAAGTGTGTTGTATCATAAAAATGAAGAAGATAAATCGTTCTATACCTATGATGATTTAATGAAAGAAATAAAGGATTAAACTCTTCCTGAATATTGAAAAGCAATTGTAAAAGCAATAACGCTTATTATAATGCCTATCATGAAAACAGAATAGGTAAGTCTTAGAATTTTATATTTTTTATTTAAAACGAGTCCTAGAAAATATAAATCTTTTTTCATAGAAGAATATAGGTAGTCTCTATCCTGCATCATCTCACCCATAGCCCATTCAAAATCTTTAAGTCCCATTTTATGAAAGTTCCCAAAGAATAATAAATTTACTTTTTTATTAGTGACGTCTTCTTTGGTGAATTCCCCACTTGTTACATTAGGTCTAGTAGCTAAAACCGATAAAATGATTGAGGCAACTGTAACAATAACGAAAATAACTGTTGGAATTATAAGATAATGGTTTGATGGATTATCTAATTTAGGAATAAGGTTTGATAAAACTAAAGACACAATAATAGCATTCACCGAAAGCAAGATGTTGGCTTTCGTATCTGCAATATTACTTAACGTAATATGGTTTTTCATGGTGACTCTAAACATGGTTTCAATACCACGTTCTGGTAATTCAATTTTATTTTTCTTAAAAGATAATTCGTCTTTTTTCTGTTTAAGCTTTTTGCTATTAATATCTAGCTTTTTTTTAGCTTTTAGTAATTCGGCAAGGTTTTTACTTTTTCTTTTATCCCAATTTAAGGCAGCTTCGTTGGTGTAAAATTTATGTTTAGTAGATAAAAAGGTTATGTTTTCATCTAACCACTCCATTTCTGTTAATGTTTTATTGCAAGTGAGTTCCCATTCTTTCCTAAGTAATTCTGATATTTCAATATAATTCTTGCTACCAATATGAGCACAATCGGCATCTCTTATTATTTTTTCTAATTTATTCTTCGGAACGTGATTTATTCTTGTTGCCATAATTAAATTACAAACAGCATCAATATCTTTTTCAGGACAATTTTGAGAACTTAAAAAGGATTTAGTAATTGCAACGCTTTCTTCTTCATGTTTTTTTATGTTTTTGGTATAACCAGTATCATGAAACCAAGTTGCAAGTGTGAGTATGCTTTTTTCAGAATCGGTTAAACTAGAATGTTCTGCCAATTCTTTTGCTTTTTCAACAACACGCTGTGTATGTGTTAAGTTATGGTATATAAAAGAAGGGTCTAACGCTTCATTTAAAAGGTTAGTAGAAAATTTCTCGGCTTCAACAATAAGTTTATCCATAAATTGCATCATTTATTTAGTAAAAATACTAAACTTTGACAATATAAAGTAACGTAATAATTCGTCGTAAATTTTACTCATACTTTTAAATATTTTAAAAGAAGTTAAAGTGTAATTTTTTGAAAAAAAATTCGACTATATTTATGTTGAAAAAGCATATTATAATTAACTAAAAAAGAAAGGATCCATATTATGCTAACTTGGAAAGAAGTCATTAATTTTTCTGTAAAAGGAAATCCAACTCCAGATAAACGTGTTGAAAAAACAGAAGCCGAATGGCAATCTCAATTAACCCCAGAACAATTCAGAATTACTAGGCAAAAAGGAACAGAGCGTCCGCATAGTGGTGCATTATGTTCTATTCATGATGCAGGTATGTACAATTGTGTGTGCTGTAATACGCCACTGTTCGATTCTACTATTAAGTTTAGTTCTGGTACGGGATGGCCTAGTTTTACACAGCCCATTAAAGAAAATGCTATTAAATATGAAAGAGATTCTGCTTTTGGTATGGTGCGCGTTGAGGTGATGTGTAATACTTGCGATGCGCATTTAGGACATGTGTTTCCAGATGGACCAGAACCAAGCGGTTTAAGGTATTGTATTAATTCAGAATCTATGGTAATTGAAAGGAATGAAAATGAATAAACAAAATTTACAAATAGCCACATTTGGTGGTGGTTGCTTTTGGTGTACAGAAGCTGTATTTCAAGAGATTAAAGGTGTAGAAAATGTAGTGTCTGGCTATTCTGGTGGAACAGTTCCAGGACACCCAACGTATAGAGAAATTTGCTCTGGTTTAACAGGACATGCTGAAGTGGTGCAGATTACTTTTGATGCAAATGTGATTTCTTATCAAGATGTTCTAGTCATATTTATGACCACTCACGATCCTACAACGTTGAACAGACAAGGAGCGGATACAGGGACGCAATATCGATCTGTTATTTATTATCATGATGCTATTCAAAAAGAAATTGCAGAGGTTGTGCTTAAAGAAGTTGCAACATATTATGAAGATCCTATAGTTACAGAAATTGCAGCTTTGGATGTTTTTTATGAAGCAGAAAAAGAACATCAAGATTATTATAGAAATAACCAAACACAAGGGTTTTGCAGTTTTGTTATTACGCCAAAACTAGCAAAGCTTCGTAAACTCCATGCAGATAAATTAAAATAACTTAGTGTAATCCTGCAAGGTTTTAAGTTTAAAAATATGAATAAAGACTTTTCTAGTTTTTTAAAAACTGATAGGTTTAAAGGAGCATGTAAATGAAATTATTGACTTATTAATATAAATTCCGTATCTTAATTAGCTAA
>TARA_R110002050_G_scaffold201093_2_pt1 | contig 41910 bp, 46 predicted proteins | sample TARA_R110002050 | Tara Oceans TARA_R110002050 (sample SAMEA4396988) | marine metagenome | biome: Polar Biome; feature: [DCM] deep chlorophyll maximum layer (ENVO:01000326); material: water (ENVO:00002006), including particulate matter (ENVO:01000060) such as... | depth 25 m
TGCCGCGCCGGTTGGTCCCGAGGCAAGACCCCAGGGTCCCCCGCGCTGAAGCGAGGATACAAGCAGATCGGGTTTGCCGGTCCTGCCAAGCCCGACATTAGTCAGAAGCTGGCGGGTTGATCCATGATCGAATGAGGCAGGGCGAAAAGACCATTGGACGGCTTGATGCCGACGCGAAGCCGGCACCCGAATGTCTCGCAAGGCGCCGCGTCACCCATCACCGTTTCAGTTGTCCCCGAAGCCACAACCCTGCCGGAAGACAGCAGCGTGACCCGATCGGCGAACATGGCTGTCAGATTGCGGTCATGCATGACCGCAATGACGCCGCCGCCGCCCCCGCGCATAATCCGCCGCCAGTTCCCTCACGTCGATCTGAGGCTTGATATCAAGGCCCGCCATCGGCTCATCCGGAAACAGCCAGCGCGGTTCGCCTGCGTCCACAGACTCCCGGATCTGGCAAAGAACCCCGCGCCAACTGCACGCGCTGGCGCTCGCCTCGCGAAAGTTCCAGGTCGAAGCGTCCGGCAAAGCCGGCAAGGTCAACGGCTGTCGATGCTTCGCTTACCCGGTGGTTGCGGGAGACGCGGTCAACCGGCAGCCCTCCCTTCGCGGCAATGCCGATACGCACCATTTCGGCCACGGTAAAGGGAAAACCAAGCGTGGCTTGCTGAGCAAGAACGCCGCGGCGGGCGGCCATTTGATGCGGTTTCAAACCATTGATGTCAGACAGCTCCCCGGGACCTCACAGTCTCGGAGCTGACCTCGATGCCGCGTTGGTGCAACAGGTCCTCGACATTGCGCAGAGACAGGGCAAATCTCACCTACATCATCACAGCCAGCCGGATGATCTCGGACGACGTTTTGAACAACCGGAACGGAGATCTATAGGTCCTTCCGCGACGCTAGGCCTCCGCACTGCCCCGCTCAAGGTTTTTGTTCTGGCAGTGCCCACAGAGACGTTGACGGAATATTGACGTGAACATTGATTCATGTTTCATATTTACATTCAGTGGTCAGATGCTAGTAATTGACCTTCGACACGGCCTGGCCTTGCAACTTGCGCACGTGACACGAGGAAAAATCACGACGTGGGGGAAGAATGGCAATCGCGCTGCAAGCGAAGGGATTGACAAAGGAGTTCAAGGGCTTCGTTGCCGTGAACGACGTCAATCTATCAATCGAAAAGGGAACCATCCACGCGCTGATCGGCCCGAACGGCGCCGGCAAGACGACCTGTTTCAATCTGCTGACCAAGTTCCTGCATCCCACCCGCGGCACGATCACTTACGAGGGCCGCGACATCACCCACATGAAACCCGCCGAAATCGCGCGGCTGGGCATGGTGCGGTCGTTTCAGATCTCGGCCATTTTCCCGGATCTGTCCGTCTTGCAGAACGTGCGCGTGGCGTTGCAGCGGACGCGCGGGGAAAGTTATGATTTCTGGCGCTCCGACCGCATATTGTCGAAATTTGACGGTCAGGCGAGACAATACATCGATGAAGTCGGGCTCACCAAATACACCAACGAACGCGCCGCCGCCCTACCCTATGGCCGCAAGCGCGCACTTGAGATCGCGACCACATTGGCGCTGAGCCCCGACATGCTGCTGCTGGATGAGCCGATGGCGGGTATGGGGCGCGAGGACGTGGAGCTGATCTCTCAACTGATCCGCCGGATCGCGACAAACCGCACTGTGCTGATGGTGGAACACAACTTGTCGGTCGTGGCCGACCTGTCGGACCGCATCACCGTGCTGGCCCGCGGCGAAATTCTTGCCGAAGGCACCTACGCCGAGATTTCCAAGACCCCCGAAGTGATCGAGGCCTATATCGGAGCAAGCCATGACTGACGCGGCCAAGGTGCTACTAAAAGTCAGCAGTCTTCAGGGTTGGTATGGCGAAAGCCATGTTCTGCACGGTATCGATTTCGAGGTACATCAGGGCGAGGTTGTCACGCTGCTGGGCCGCAACGGGGCAGGCAAGACCTCAACATTGCTCGCGATCATGGGGATTTTGGCAAAGCGGACCGGCTCCGTCACATTTGCCGGAACCGAGATAATCGGGATGCAGCCACGGCACATCGCCCGGCTGGGCATCGCACTTTGTCCCGAGGAACGCGGCATCTTCTCCTCGCTCAGCGTCGAGGAAAACCTGCTGCTGCCGCCGCACATTGCCGAGGGTGGCCTGTCCATTGAACGGATCTACGATCTGTTCCCCAACCTCAAGGAACGGCGCTCCAGCAGTCAGGGCACCAAGCTTTCGGGCGGCGAACAACAGATGCTGGCGATCGCACGCATCCTGCGCACCGGTGCCAAGATGCTGCTGCTGGACGAGCCGACCGAAGGGCTGGCGCCAGTCATCGTCCAGCAAATCGGACGCACCATCGCCGCGCTCAAGGACGAAGGATTTACCATTGTGCTGGTGGAACAGAACTTCCGCTTCGCCGCATCGGTCGCCGACCGGCATTATGTCGTCGATCAGGGCAAGGTGGTGGATATGATCCCCAACGACCAGCTCGAACAGAACACCCAGAAACTCCACGACTATCTGGGTGTCTGACCAGCAAATACCAATTAACCGGCGCATCCGCGCTGCAATCAGGAGGAAAAACATGATCAGGAAACTCGCTATCTGCTCCGCAGCACTGGCTGCGATGACCGGCTCTTCGGCTCTGGCCCAGGATATCAGTGTCAAGCTCGGCGTGCTCAACGACCGTTCGGGCATCTATGCAGACCTGTCCGGCGAAGGATCGGTCGTGGCCGCACGCATGGCCGTCGAGGATTTCAAGGCCGCCGACAAGGGAATGAAGGTCGAAATAATCTCGGCCGATCACCAGAACAAGCCGGACATCGGCTCCAACATTGCGCGGCAATGGTATGACGTGGACGGCGTCAACGCGATCCTCGATGTACCGACATCGTCAGTGGCCCTGGCTGTGGCTGACATCACCACTGAAAAGAACGGCGTTCTGATCGATTCCGGCGCCGGTTCCACCTCGCTGACCCGCGAACAGTGCCGCCCGACGACGGTCCACTGGACCTACGACACCGCAGCACTTGCCACCGGCACCGGTGCCGCGATGACCAAGGCAGGCGGCAAGAAATGGTTTTTCCTGACGGCTGACTACGCTTTCGGCCACTCGCTTGAGGAAAACACCGCCCGGGTCGTCAAGGACAATGGCGGCGAAGTTGTCGGCCAGGTCAACGTACCGTTCCCGGCGCAGGACTTCTCGTCCTTCCTGCTTCAGGCACAGGGCAGCGGCGCTAACGTGATCGGTCTGGCGAATGCCGGCGGCGATACCGTCAACGCGATCAAGCAGGCGTCGGAATTCGGCATCACTCAGGCCGGTCAGAAAATGGCAGCTTTGCTGTTCTTCGTCACTGATGTGCATGCACTGGGCGCCCAGACAGCACAGGGACTGTCGCTGACCGAAGCCTTCTACTGGGACCAGAACGACGACACCCGCGCATGGTCCAAGCGGTTCATGGACATTCACGGCGCGCAGCCGACAATGGTTCAGGCCGGCGTCTATTCCGGGACGATGGCCTATCTGGCCGCGGTTGAGGCCGTAGGCAGCGCGGATGACGGCAAGGCCGTTGTCGCCAAGATGAAAGAGATGGAATTCAACGATCCGCTCTTTGGCAAGGTCACCGTGCGCGGCGATGGTCGCGCGATTCACGACATGTACCTGTTCGAAGTCAAGTCGCCCGACCAGTCGGAAGGTGAATGGGATCTCTACAACCAGATCTCTTCCATCACCGGCGAAGAAGCCTTCCTGCCGATGCTGGACGAGTGCGACTTCACCAAGAAGTAAACTCGGCAATCCGTCCGCCCCGCTGATCAGGTGGGGCGGACGGTCTTTCACGAAACCGCGCAACAGGGCCAAAACATGTTCGAGTTATTGGGAGTACCACCGCAGGTTCTGCTGGGCCAACTCTTGTTGGGGCTGATCAACGGGTCGTTCTACGCGGTTCTGTCGCTCGGTTTGGCCGTGATCTTCGGGCTGCTGAACATCATCAATTTTGCTCATGGTGCGCTCTACATGGCGGGCGCGTTTGTGGCCTGGATGCTGCTCCACTATCTCGGCATTGGCTACTGGCCTGCACTGATTCTGGCACCGCTGATCGTGGGGGCCTTCGGCATCGTGCTGGAACGCACCATGCTGTCGCGTCTCTATCACCTCGATCATCTCTACGGGTTGTTGCTGACTTTTGGTCTGGCGCTGATCGTTCAGGGTCTGTTCCGCAATTATTACGGCATTTCTGGTCTGCCCTATCAAATCCCCGATCTGTTGTCCGGCGGACACAATCTCGGCTTCATGTTCCTGCCCAATTATCGCGCATGGGTCGTCGCCGCCTCTGTTCTGGTGTGTTTCGGGACATGGTTCATGATCGAAAAGACCCGGCTGGGCGCCTATCTGCGCGCAGCGACGGAAAATCCGACCCTTGTCGGCGCCTTTGGCGTGAACGTGCCGCTGATGATCATGCTGACCTACGGGTTCGGCGTGGCGCTGGCCGGGTTCGCGGGCGTGCTGGCCGCCCCGATCTATTCGGTCAACCCGACGATGGGGGAGCAGTTGATCATCGTTGTCTTCGCGGTGGTGGTGATCGGCGGCATGGGATCGATCATGGGCGCGATCCTGACCGGCTATATGCTCGGCCTTATCGAGGGTCTGACGCGGGTATTCTATCCAGAAGGATCGGCCGTTGTGATTTTCGTCATCATGGCGATCGTTCTGATGATCAAGCCTGAAGGGCTGTTTGGGAGACCGGCCTGATGGCTATGCAAGACAACACAATCGATGCCGCGCCGGTGGCGCAAACCGCCGGCATGCCGACATTGCACAAGATCATCTTTTCCGTCCTGCTGGCCGGGCTGATCGTGCTGCCGTTTTTTGTCTATCCGGTCTTCGCGATGAAGGTGATGTGCTTTGCGCTGTTTGCAGCCGCCTTCAACCTGTTGCTTGGCTTTGGCGGGCTGTTGTCGTTCGGCCATGCCGCCTATTTCGGCGGAGCAAGCTATGTTGCTGCCCATGCCGCCAAGGTCTGGGGCTTGACCCCGGAACTGTCCGTGCTGTGCGGCGCCGCCGCGGCGGCTGTGTTGGGCTTTGCCATCGGATCGCTGGCGATCCGCAGGCAGGGTATTTATTTCGCCATGGTCACGCTGGCCTTTGCACAAATGGTGTATTTTGTCGCGCTGCAGGCGGAATTCACCGGCGGCGAGGACGGAATTCAGAGCGTGCCGCGCGGCGACCTGTTCGGACTGATCTCGCTGGCCGACAACATCGCGCTGTATTTCTTCGTGCTGGTGGTGACATTCGGCGGCATCCTGCTGCTTTACCGGATCGTGCATTCACCCTTTGGACAGGTTCTGAAAGCGATCCGCGAAAATGAGCCGCGCGCCATTTCGCTGGGCTATGACGTGAACCGCTACAAACTGATCGTTTTCACACTGTCGGCTACAATGGCAGGCCTGGCAGGCGCCACCAAAAGCCAGGTGTTCCAGCTGTCCTCGCTCACGGATGTGCATTGGTCGATGTCGGGCGAGGTCGTGCTGATGACCCTGCTGGGGGGCATGGGCACGATATTCGGGCCTCTGGTCGGTGCGGCCATCATCGTGACGATGCAGAACTATCTGGCAACCTTCGGAGCCTGGGTCACGGTTATTCAGGGTGTTATCTTCGTCATCGGGGTGCTGGTATTCCGCGAAGGAATCATCGGCGTACTTTCACGATGGCTGAAAAAGCCGCTCTAACTGGTGGCATCGCCTCAAACCTCGCCTTAAAGTATCCGTCTTCGTCAAGTCAGCCTTGGGGACCATTCTCGGTCATCGCGCATGAGCGCCTTTGCAAGGACAATGAACTGTCTCATCAAGGCGGTGATGGCAAACTTGAGCGCTTTCCGCGTCCTGTTAGCAACTGTATCTGTCAGGTGATCTGGGCCGCCCAAGATTGACGCAATTTGCACAGAGCGTTTGTGATGGTGACAAGTTTGCGGGCCACTGCGGCAATGATGACCTTGTGTTGTTTGCGTTTGCCTGCCTTGCGCAAGCGAGCAGCGAAAGGTTTCAGCACCGGATTGTGATGAGTGGCTACACGCGCAGCTGGAACATCACGTGACGCAGCAATCGTCTCCCGCCACCAATAGCTCGTTTCGCGCGCAGGGTGCCATTGTCATGCGCAATGGTGCGAGCCCTGTGAGCGCAGCGGCCTGCTCACCGGAAATTTGGCCAAGCTCGGGCATTTCGCCCATCAGCATTGTGCTGACAACCGGACCGATCCCCGGAATGTAGCGCAGAAGCATTCGCGCATTTTTCCCACTCACCCGAGCCTAGTTGACATAATGTCATATTAACATACCATTAGTTTGATTGGCGTTGGGAGCGTATATGAAAACGACAAGATCAAGACATTCGGATGAGATTGTTACAGGTCGCGAGCGCTCCCCCGTGCGGCTCGATCCCAATGCCCGCGTGCCGCTGTATCACCAGATTTTCCTGATCCTGCGCAATCGTATCTTCGGAGGCGAGGTTCAGTCCGGGGAGCTGGTGCCTGGCGAGCAGGAACTGGCCGCCGAATTCAATGTCTCGCGTATTACCGCCAAACGCGCGCTCAACGAGCTTGCAAGTGCGGGGCTCGTCGTTCGCGAACGTGGTCGTGGCACCCGCGTGACCCACCGGCCAAAGGCGCCGGCTGTCACCTCGTCCATTGAGGGCTGGCTTGAAAACATCTCGCTGATGGGCATCGCAACACAAGCCCGGGTGCTTGATTTCGGGTATGTCGCAGCCAGCGAGGATATTGCCCACGCACTTGAGCTCGACCCCGGCACAGACGTCCAGCACGCCGTGCGCGTGCGTAGTCTCGATGGTGAGCCGATGTCTTATCTGGTGACCTATGTGCCTGCCGATATCGGGCGCCAGTATGATCGCGACGATCTTGATACCAAGCCATTGCTGCTGCTGCTGGAATTGGCTGGCGTCAAGGTGGCTTCGGCCCGCCAGTCAATCTCGGCAACGCTTGCCGATTCAGAAGTTTCCAGTGCCCTGTCGGTTCATGCCGGCACTCCGCTGATTGAGGTCCGCCGCGTCGTTCGCGACAGTGCGGGCCGGCCGGTCGAGTACATCCGGGTGCTGTATCGACCCGACGTCTATCACTTCGAAATGTCCATGAATCGCGTTCGCGAGAGAGAAGGCATGAGATGGGCGACGCAGACCTCGTCACCGGCCCCGGCCGGCGGCGCTGAAACCAACATAACCGGGGAACATTGATTCGACCGAGGGTCGACCAAACAGGAGGTGAATGATGGCTGATACGAAGACAACCAAAACCAATTCCGCAGCGATGCGCCGCCGCGACTTTCTCGCAACCGGCGCTGTCGCTCTCGGTGTTGGCGTTACTGGATTTCCTGCAATTCTGCGGGCGCAGGCAGCACCGGTGAAGATTGGTCTGATCCATCCGGTTTCAGGCTTCATCGCGTTTTCCGGCTCGCAATGTCGCGCCGGTGCGGAAATGGCGATTGCCGACATCAATGCGGCAGGGGGCATCAAGTCGATCGGCGGCGCCATGATCGAGGCGATGCTGGCCGACAGCCAGGGCAAGCCTGATATTGGTGCGGCCGAAGTGACCAAGATGACGGAAGCCGGCGTGCACGGCATCGTTGCCGGCTATTCTTCGGCGATCTCGCTCGCGACCTCGCAGGAAGCGGCCAAGACCAACACGCCGCACGTTGTTGATGTCGGCGTGTCCGACTCGATCGTCAGCCGCGGCCTGTCGAACACATTCCGCTTCGGTCCGGGCTACGGCAAGGTTGCCGAGATGGCGGTCGCCAATCTCGACACCATCAACAAGGCTGCCGGCTCACCCGCCAAGACCGCGATGATCGTCCACGAAGAATCGCTGTTCGGAACAGGTACCGCCGAGCTTCTATCCAAGCAGCTGCCGGGCATCGGCATTGAAGTGGTTGATGTGATCAAGCACGCCAACCCGACACGTGACTTCACCAACATTGCGCTGCAGATCAAGTCGAAGAAGCCCGACCTGATCATTCCGGCCAACTACTACAATGAATATGTGCTTCTGGCCCGTACCCTGCGTCAGCAGAAGATCGAGGCCATGGGCATCTATTCGGTGCTCGGCGGGGCGGCGTCTAACCTGCAGTTCGTCAATGAATTCCCCGAAGCGGCGGAACTGATCATGGACTGCAATCACTGGTACAATCCGAACTCGGATGTTGCGCTAGCACGCCGCGAGGCTGCTGAGGCGAAGGGTCTGGTCTACACCTACGAAGTGTTCCTGGCCTACAATGCGGTTGCTTTCCTTGCCGACGCTATCGAGCGTGCCGGGTCGACGGATCAGGATGCTGTCAATGCAGCGCTTGCTTCCTCGACATGGGACAAGCACGGCATGCCTTATGGTGCGACCAACATGGTCAACGGCCAGAATGAAGGCGCGCAGCCTGTCAACACGCAGGTTCAGAAGGGCGCAATCGAGGTGATCTATCCGGAAGAATTCGCATCTGCCGAAACCATCTTCCCGATGAAGATCTAGGTCGTTCGACCGATACCGACGGGCCGGTCGTGAAATGTCCGGCCCGGATTTTCCCTTCCTCATCGCGGGCCCCCATGCCAGACAGCGCAATCATTATTCCATCGGTTCTCAACGGGCTGACCACTGGCGGGCTTTATGCCTTGGTGGCACTCGGTCTGACACTGATCTACGGCGTTTTGCATATCATCAATTTCGCCCATGGGGCGCTGTTGATGCTCGGGCTCTACGCCGTTTATTTCCTCAACGCGCAGTTCGGGATTGATCCCTATGTGGCGTTACTGATCGTGCCTCCGGGGATGTTTGCCCTGGGCTACGGGTTGCAACGCGGCATCATCGGCCGGGCCAGTCATGGCCGGGACGAGAATATCCTGCTCGTCACACTCGGGCTTGCAATCATCATCGAAAACCTAGCCCTGTTCTTTTTCCGGTCTGACACGCGGACCGTAGACACTTCCTATTCCTTCGACGTTGTCGAGATTTTTGGCGCCTTTCTACCATATCCCAAAGTCGTGGCTTTCGTCGGGGCTTTGGTCACGGCGGCACTGCTGTGGTTGCTGATGAGCCACACTGATCTCGGTCGAGCTATCCGGGCCTTGGCCAAGGAGCGCAAGGGCGCGCAACTCGTCGGCATCAACGCCGACCATGTGTTTGCCATGAGCTTCGGTCTGGGCGTTGCCTGTCTCGGCGTTGCCGCATGCCTGTTGCTGCCAAGCTATTATGTCAATCCGCAGGTTGGCGGGGGCTTCGTGCTGATCGCCTTCACCATTGTCGTGCTTGGCGGCATGGGGTCTTTCGTCGGCGCGCTGATTGGTGGGCTGATCATTGGTGTGGTGGAAGCGCTGGGCGGCTTGTTTCTGGGCGAAAGTCTGGGTCAGATCGGGATTTTCCTGATCTTCATCCTGGTGCTGATTTTCCGACCAACCGGCCTGTTCGGAGCCAAGGCATGAAACACGGCAACAAATTGTTGATGCTGATCGTGGTCTTCGGGCTCATCGCGCTCGCGCCTTTGCTGATCACCCAGGAATCGCTGCTCAACATCGTCATCATGACGCTTTATGCGGCGCTGCTGGGCCAGGCATGGAACATCCTGGGCGGCTATGGCGGGCAGGTTTCATTTGGTCATGCGGCCTATTTTGGAACCGGAGCCTATGCGGTGGCGGTGCTGCAGGTGCAGTTCGGGATCAATCCCTGGATTGGTCTGGTCGTTGGCGGCCTCGCCGCTGCGGCTGTCGGCGCCTTTATCGGGTTCTGCACCTTCCGCTACGGCCTTCGCGGCTCCTATTTTGCGCTGGTCACACTGGCTTTTGCCGAGGTGCTGCGCATTCTTTCGAACTCGGTCGACTTCACCGGCGCCGGCGTGGGGCTGTTGATCCCGCTCGAGCGCAGTGCAGCCAATTTCCAGTTTGTCACCAAGGAGGGCTTCTTCTGGGTGATCTGGACCATGACGTTTGCTGCTTTTCTAACCGTCTGGAAGATCGGAAACTCCCGCTTTGGCGCGCAGTTGATGGCGGTGCGCGACAATGAGGATGCTGCGCGGGCACTCGGCGTCGATGCTTTCCGAGTGAAAATGGGCGCGATCATGCTTTCCGGCTTTTTCGCTGGTCTGGCCGGCGTGTTCTACGCTCAATATTTCCTCTATCTCGATCCGCACATTGCCTATGGCGCGGCGATCTCGGTCGAAAGCCTGCTGGTTCCAATCATCGGCGGCATGGGCACGCTGTTCGGCCCGCTGCTTGGGGCTACCTTCCTGCACGGCCTGTCGGAGCTCTCACGGGCGGTGATCGGCGACGCGCCGGGAATCAGCCTTGTGCTTTACGGTGTGCTGCTCGTCATCATGGTGCTGTTCGTGCCGCGCGGGCTTGCCGGTCTGGCATCACATCTGCGAAGCGGAAAGCCGGCCCAACGCCAGACTGAAGGGGGCAAGGGCCATGCTTGAGATCAGTGGTCTTTGCAAAAGCTTTGGCGGATTGCAAGCGTCGCAATCTGTGAGCCTGACTGTTCCGCAAGGTGGTATCACCTCGCTTATTGGCCCGAATGGCGCCGGAAAGACCACGCTGTTTGCGCTGATCACCGGGTTCCACAAGCCCGACTCCGGGACAGTCCGGTTTCTGGGCGAAGACATCACAGGCATGCCGCCGGAGGCAATCGCCAAGCGTGGCATGATCCGCACCTTCCAGACAGTGCAGCCGTTCGCCGGTCAGACCGTGCGGGAGAACATTGCAGTGGGTGCGCACCTGAAGATCCGGGGCCGTACCGAAGCGCTGGCCAAGGCCGAAGTGGTGGCTCAGCAGGTTGGTCTCGGTGATCGGCTGGAGATGGACGCTGGTTCGCTGACGGTTGCCGGACGCAAACGTCTTGAAGTGGCGCGGGCGCTGGCGACAGATCCGAAGATGATCCTGTTTGACGAGGTGCTGGCCGGATTGAACCCGTCTGAAATCCGCGATGTCATGCCGGTCATCAACGCCATCCGCGATGCGGGCGTGACGATTCTGCTGATCGAGCATGTGATGCAAGCGGTGATGAGCCTGTCAGATTTCACCTGGGTGCTGAACCAGGGCGCGATTATTGCACAGGGACCGCCGCGCGAGGTTGCTTCCAATCCCGATGTCATCGAAGCCTATCTCGGTAAGGGCATGGCCGAACGCATCGCCAGGCGGGAGGCGGCCAGTGCTTGAAGTCACCAATCTGCGCGCCGGTTATGGCGCGGTCGAAGTGCTGCGCGGCATCGACCTTTCGATCAGCAAGGGCGAGATCGTCACGCTGCTTGGCTCCAACGGCGTCGGCAAGACGACATTCTCAGCGAATGTTTCCGGGCTGATGCAGCCCTGGAACGGCGCCATCACATTCGAGGGCAAATCGATTACGGGCTTCTCGCCCCAGAGAATAGTCGATGAAGGGCTGATCCAGGTTCCCGAAGGCCGTCACGTGTTTCCCAACATGACGGTGCGCGAAAACCTCGAACTCGGAAGCTATCGGCGTGGCAAGGCCAACCGGACGCGCAACATCGAGCATGTGGCAGAAATCTTTCCGCGTCTGCGTGAACGCTTCACCCAGCAAGCCGGCACCTTGTCGGGCGGTGAACAGCAGATGCTCGCCATCGGCCGCGGCATGATGGCGGAACCACTGCTGCTCATTCTCGACGAGCCGTCAATCGGCCTGTCGCCCTTGCTGGTCGAGGAGATGTTTTCGCTGATCAAACAGCTCAACACCGACGGACTGACGATCCTGCTGGTCGAGCAGAACGTGCTGCAATCCATGGAAATCGCCGACCGTGCCTTCGTGATGGAGAACGGCGAGATCAAGCTGTCAGGTATTCCGGCGGACCTGATGGATGATCCGGAACTGCAGCGTTCCTATCTGGGGCTGGCATGATGGCGTCCACGCTAGCTCAAAAGATCATCGCACGCGCTGCCGGACTGGATGCCGTCCGTCCGGGCGAAGTGGTGACAGTCCGGGTTGATCTCGCCATGATCCACGATTCCGGTGGGCCGCGCCGGGTCGAGCCGATTCTTCAGGAGCTCGGCGTCGGCCTGTTCGATGCCTCGAAGGTGGTTCTGATTTCGGATCATTTCGTGCCGGGCGATACAGACGAAGGCGCACATATTCTTGAACTGACCCGGCGCTGGGCCAAGGAGCGCAAGGTCGCTTTTCACGACGGCGAAGGCATCTGCCATGTGGTGCTGCCTGAACGCGGACATCTGAAGCCCGGCATGCTGGTTGTCGGCGGCGACAGTCACTCGCCGACCGGCGGCGCTTTCGGGGCTTACATGTTCGGCATCGGCGCCACCGAGATGGCCGGCGTTCTCGCCACCGGCGAGATCTGGCTCAAGGTTCCCGGCACTATTCTGATCGAGTGGCAGGGGAGGCTTTCGCCGGGCGTGCTGACCAAGGACATCATGCTGGCGCTTTGCGGCAAGTTGGGCATGGATGGCGGGCAGTACCAGGCGGTGGAATATACCGGCGAGGCGATTGCGGCGCTGTCGATGCAGGAGCGAATGACACTGTCGAACATGGCAGCCGAACTGGGAGGCCAGGCCGGACTGATCGCTCCCGACGCGACAACAGAAGCCTATCTCGAAAGTGCCGGCGGGTCGGCTGGTGTCTGGCGCGGGCTTGTGACCGATGCGGGCGCGGAACTGGCTGCGCACCATGTATTCGATGCCTCAGTGCTGGAGCCGCAGGTGGCGGCGCCGCATTCGCCGGCCAATGCGATGCCGGTGACGCAGGCGCCCGACACCCGTTTTGATGTCGCCTATATAGGGGCCTGCACCGGGGCCAAATACGAGGATCTGAAGGGTGCTGCAGCGATCCTTCGCGGCCGCAAGCTGGCTCCCGGCATTGCGTTGAAGGTCGCTCCCGCTTCGATGCGCGATCAGCAGCGCGCGGCAGACGAAGGCATCATGGCCGTCTTCGAGGATGCCGGTGCGCAAATCCTTCCCAATGCCTGCGGTATCTGTGCCGGATACGGCACCGACCGGCTGGGCGAGGATGTGACCTGCATTTCCTCGACCGCGCGCAATTTTCAAGGGCGTATGGGCGCGGCGTCCTCAAAGGTCTGGCTGGCCTCGCCTTTGACGGTGGCGGCTTCCGCAATCACTGGCCACATTGCCGATCCGCGCGAGTTCCTGACCGGCGGGGAGGGTACGGCATGAGCGGGCGGATTTTCTTTCTTGGCGACGACATCGACACCGACCAGCTGGCGCCAGGCCAGTACATGAAGGGCGGTCTCGACATGCTCGCGGCCCATTGTCTTGAATCAGCACGGCCGGACTTCGCCGGATCGGTTAAGCCTGGCGACGTGATCGTGGCGGGCAAGAATTTCGGCATGGGGTCGTCGCGCGAGCAGGCGGCGGAAGCCCTGAAGCATCTGGGCCTTGCCGGTGTCGTGGCGAAATCATTCGCCGGGATCTTCTATCGCAATGCGCTCAATCTCGGCCTGCCGGTGCTGGTGGCGGATGATTTGGCCGGAGTTGCCGATGGTGATGCCGTGTCGCTCGATCCGGTATCGGGCGAACTGCGGTTGACTGACAAAAACCAGACTGTCCGGCTTGAGCCGTTGCCGGACAATCTCAAATCGATGCTCGCCGATGGCGGGCTGGTGCCGCACTTGAAAAAGCGTTTCGCGGCGGAACGCGCAAAGGAGGCAGGCGCATGAGCCTGAAACAACGGCTGGGCCAGGCAGAAATCCTGCTTGCACCCGGTGTCTACGACGCCCTGACCGGACTGATCGCCGAACAATCGGGTGCCGAGGCGGTCTATCTGTCGGGCGCATCCATCGCCTACACGCGGTTCGGCCGACCCGATATCGGATTGGTGTCGATGAGCGAGGTGGCTGATACCATCGCGGCGCTGCGCGACCGGATTGCGCTGCCGATCATCGTTGACGCCGACAATGGATTTGGCAACGCGCTCAACGTGCAGCGGACTGTGCGGGTGTTCGAGCGCATGGGCGCCAATGCGCTGCAGCTCGAAGATCAGACAATGCCGAAGCGCTGCGGCCATCTTGATGGCAAGTTGCTGATCTCGAAGGGCGAGATGGCGGGCAAGATCCGCGCTGCCTGCGATGCCCGCCAATCTGATGAAACACTGGTGATCGGGCGTACCGACGCCATCGCGGTTGAAGGGTTTGATGCGGCGATGGACCGGGCCGAGGTCTATGTTGAGGCCGGGGCCGACATGTTGTTCATCGAGGCGCCGCAATCGATGGAGGAAATTACCCAGATCGTGCAGCGCTTCGGTGGCCGCGTGCCGCTGATGGCCAATATGGTCGAGGGTGGCAAGACGCCGATCATCAATGCGAACGGCCTGCAGGAACTTGGTTTCAGCTTCGTCATCTTTCCGGGCGGCATTGTGCGCGCCATCGCTGCCACCGCACGAGATTATTACGCCAACCTGGCAGCATCGGGCTCCAACGAGGCCTTCCGCAACCGCATGTTCGATTTCGCAGGGCTCAACGGTGTCATCGGCACCGATGATCTGCTTACGAGCGGCAAGCGCTACGATGGAGGCACCGGATAATGACGATTGATCCGGTCACGCTGGCCATCCTCAAGGGTCGCCTGGAACAGATCGCCGACGAGATGGACGCGACATTGTTCCGTTCCGCGTTCAACCCGATCATCGCCGAGGCCCATGACGCTTCGCACGGCATCTATGATGCCAAGACCGGCGACACGCTGGTGCAAGGCAAGTCCGGCCTGCCAATCTTCGTTGGCGTGATGGCATTTGCGGTCAAGGCGGTGATCGACAAGGCGGACAAACAAGGCGGCGTGCACGAAGGTGACGTCTGGATCTTTAACGACCCTTATGACGGCGGCACGCATCTGTCCGATTTCCGGTTGGTCAAGCCGGTGTTCCGAGATGGTGAGGTGTTCTGCTATCTGGCTTCGGTCGGCCACTGGCACGATGTTGGCGGCAATGTGCCGGGCAATTACAACCCGGCGGCAACCGAATGCTTCCAGGAAGGCATGCTGATCCCGCCGGTCAAACTCTATGATCGCGGTGAATACCGACAGGACATTGTCGATATCCTGTCTGCCAACTCGCGGCTACCCTTGTCGCTCTATGGTGATCTGAACGGCCAGATCAATGCCTTGCAGCTCGGCGAAAAGCGCATGAACGCACTGCTCGACGAGTATGGTGATGCCAAGGTCACGGACTGCATGGCTGAACTAACGGCGCGTGCGGCGCAGATGATGCGGGCGCAGATCTCCAATCTGCCCTCGGGTACGGTCTCGGCGGAAGATTTTCTAGACAATGACGGCATCAATGACGAGCCGCTGAAGATTGCGCTCGATCTGGTCATCGACGGCGACAAAATGGTTATGGATTTTTCACGTTCCTCGCCAGCCTGCGCCGGTCCGGTCAATATCTCGCGGGCGACGACGATTGCCGCCTGTTACGTGGCGCTCAAGCACATCTTCGGCGATGTGCCGGCCAATGCCGGGGTGCTGGAGCCGGTTGAATTCCGTATTGATGAGGATTCTCTGCTGTCTGTCCGGGCGCCAAAACCTGTCGGCGGGTACACAGAGACAATCCTCCGCCTGATCGATGTTGTGTTTCAGGCGGTGGCGCAGATCGCACCCGAGCCGGCCATGGCCTGCGCCTACGGTACCATCAACGCGCTGTCGCTGGCCGGTCACCGCGCCAATGGCCAGCGCTGGGTGATGTTTTCATTCTTCGGCGGTGGCCACGGCGCGCATGGCGGCGGCGACGGGCTCAACCACGGCAATGCGCCGATCTCGACAGCGACGATCCCGCCGCTGGAAATTCTCGAGGCGGCCTATCCGGTGCGGTTTACGCAATGGGCTCTCCGGCCCAATTCCGGTGGCGCCGGAGAATTCCGCGGCGGTCTCGGCGCGATTTACGAGATCGAGCTTCTGGAAAAGCAGGCCGATGTCTTCCTGTTCGGAGAACGGGGCAGGTTTGCTCCGCCCGGAGTCGTTGGTGGCGGTGCCGGCGCTTTGAATACCTTCCATTATGAGCAGGCAGATGGCGACCATGAGCCGCCGATGGCTTCGAAAATTGTCGGTATCCATATCGATCGTGGCCAGAAGCTGCGCCTGGAAACGCCGGGCGGCGGCGGTTACGGTCACGCCCTTGAGCGAAATCCTGAAAGCGTCGCGCGCGATCTGCGCCTGGGCTACATCACGGCGGATCGCACCGAGGCCGACTACGGCGTTGTGATCGGGTCCGATGGGTCCTTCGATGAAGCCGCTACACGCGAACTGCGCACCCGGGAGGCGGCACAATGACACGATCAGCCTATGTGATCGGCGTTGACGTCGGCGGCACCTTCACCGATGTTTTCATTCTTGACGAAAACAACGGCCAGGTTTTCACCGCCAAGGTGCCGTCGACCCGCGGTGACCAGTCGAAAGGTTTTGTCGAGGGCATCGCCAGCAAGGTCGACGATTTTGCCGACATTTCCACGGTCGTGCACGGCACAACGGTCGGCACCAATGCGCTGCTGGAACGCAAGGGCGCCCGCACCGGCATCATCACCACCGAAGGCTTTCGCGATGTGCTGGAGATGCGCCGCCGCGACCGGCCGACCACCTGGGGTCTGAAAGGATCCTTCACCCCGGTGGTGGAGCGGCCAGACCGGGTCGAGGTGAGTGAACGGGTGCTGTCTGACGGCACCGTGCTTGAAGGAGTGGACGAGGCGCAGGTCAAGGCCCGCGCGACCGAACTCGCTAATGCCGGCTGTGAGGCGGTCTGCGTTTTCTTCATCAATGGGTACGCCAACAATGAGAATGAAAAGCGCGCGGTCGAAGCGGTGCGCTCGGTCTGGCCCAATGCCTATGTCACAGCCGCAACCGAGATCCTGCCAGAGATCCGCGAATTCGAGCGGTTGTCGACAGCGACGCTTAATGCCTATCTGCAGCCGGTTGTCTCGTCCTATCTCGACAAGCTGGAAAAGGGGCTTGAGGCCAAGGGCTTTGGCGGCGATATCCTGATCGTCCAATCAAACGGTGGCGTGATGTCGATCGACATGGCCAAGCGTTATCCGGTGAAGACCGCACTGTCGGGTCCGGCAGCCGGTGTGATAGCTGCCACGGCAATCGCCAAGGCCGCAGGCTTTGACAACATCATCACCTGCGACATGGGTGGAACCTCGTTCGATGTGTCGTTGGTGGCTAACAATGAAGCGGCATTGGCTGCGCAGACGGCGATTGATTTCGGCATGGTGGTGCGCACGCCGATGATCGAGATCACAACGATTGGCGCCGGCGGCGGCTCGATTGCGTCGCTCGACAGGGGCGGGCTGTTGCAGGTGGGTCCGGAATCGGCGGGCTCCGATCCAGGTCCTGTCTGCTACGGGCTTGGCAATGACCGGCCGACAGTCACCGATGCCAACGTGGTGCTCGGGCGCATTAACCCCGACCGCCCGATCGGCGGCAAGCTGACCCGGCTTGACGTCGAGGCTGCGCGGCAGGCGATCTATAAGCAACTGGCGACACCGCTCGGGCTTTCCATAGAGCAGGCGGCGGAAGCTATCCTACAACTCGCTAATGCCAAGATGGCCGGAGCGATCCGTCTGGTCTCGATCGAGAAGGGCCATGATCCGGCGAAGTTCTCGGCGATGCCGTTCGGCGGCGGCGGAGCGTTGCACACCGGCTCGCTGATCAAGGAAGTGGGGCTGGCCTCGGCGCTGGTTCCTCGGTTTCCGGGCGTGACCTCGGCGCTCGGTTGCGTCGTGGCCGACATGCGCCACGACCGGGTGCAGACGGTCAACCGGCCGCTCGACCAGATTGATGCGGCTGAACTGGGTGCAGAAATGGTTCGCGTCGGTGATGAAACCGAAGCGCTGCTTAAAAGCGCCGGCGTCGCGTTTGCCCGCATCGACCGGGTTGTCGAGCTCGACATGCTCTATCTCGGCCAGACGCATACGGTGAATGTTGCGATCGACATCCCGGAAACAGGACTGACGACGCAAGGCATCCGCGAAGCCTTTGAAACCGCCTACCACGAGGCCTATGGCCGGCTTCTCGACGGTATTCCGATGCGGGTGATGAATTACCGGATTGCAGTGATCGGCCGCAGGCCCAAGCTGGACATGGCGGTTTTCGCGCCGGTCGACGGAAAGCCGGCAGATGCCTGCCGGATCGGAACGCGCAAGGTGTTTGCCGATGGCGCTTGGCATGAAGCCGGCGTCTATGAGCGTCTGCAACTCGCTGTCGGCGCGACCATCGCCGGGCCGGCGTTGCTGGAGCAGGCAGATACCACCATCTTCGTCGATCCGGGCCTAGAGGCCGTGGTCGATGCATTCGGCAATCTTGTGATCACTCCGGGAGCCTAGACCATGGCAATTCAGCATCTCGATCCGGCACGTACAGGCCTGTTGATCGTCGATCTTCAGAATGATTTTTTGCATCCCGACGGTGCCTATGGGCGCGGCGGGCAGAAGAGCGCCGATATCGCCGCGCTGCCGGCGCGGGTGCTGCCTGTTGTCAATGCGCTCCGGCAAAAGGGCGGATGGATTGTCTCAACGCAGTTCACGCTGGTGCCGGGGAAGGATGATGTACCCTTCATCTCGCCGCACCTCAAGCAGATCCGCCCGTTTCTGACCAAGGGCGACTTTGCACCCGGCAGTTGGGGGCACTCGCTGGTGGACGAGTTGCTGCCGGCTGATCTGTCGGTGGAGAAAGTCGCCTATTCGGCGTTCTATATGACGCGACTTGAATGGGTGCTGCGCAAGGCTGGTATCGACACGCTTGTCGTTTGCGGCATTGTCACCAATGGCGGCGTCGCTTCCACCGTGCGCGACGCGCATGTGCGTGATTTTTCGACCTACGTGCTCAGCGATGGCTGCGCGGCATTCTCAGCTGAGACGCATGAGCGCGCCATTGGTGACCTGTCGACTGTCGCAAAGACCATGACCTGCAGCGAAGCGGCAGACCTGTTTTCCGGGGCCTGAGATGAGCGGCGGCCGGATATCGCGGGAGATCCCCGACGGCATTGATGCTGAAACGGATGTTGTCGTCATTGGCGCGGGTGCCTGCGGTCTGGTTGCGGCGTTACGGGCCAGGGCTGCTGGCGCCGAGGTCATCATTCTAGAACGGGACGCTTCACCTTCTGGCTCCACCTCGATGTCGTCCGGCTTTGTGCCTGCGCCTGGGACCCGTTTTCAACGCGGAATCGACGTCGCTGATGACACGCCGGAATGTTTCGAGGCCGACATTCTTGCCAAATCCAAAGGCAAGTCGGTTGCCGCTCTCGCCCGGCTTGCCAGTGTCAGCATTGGGCCGGCGCTCGAATGGCTGGCTGATGCGCACGAGCTTGAGTGGATCGTGCTGGATGATTTTCTCTATCCCGGCCATTCGCGGCACCGGATGCATGCGGTGCCGGAAAAGACAGGCGTGGCGTTGGAGGCCCGGCTGTTGAACGCGGTGGAGGCGGAGGAGATCCCGGTTGTCACCGAAGCGCATGTCACCACTCTCTATGCGAAGGACAAAGACAGGGTTTCGGCGGTCGAGATTACGCGCCCGGATGGGGCCAAGGAAGTGCTTGGCTGCAAGGCACTTGTGCTGGCCTGCAACGGCTTTGGTGGCAATCGCGCGCTGGTGCGGCAGCATATTCCTGAGATCGCCGGCGGCCTCTACTACGGCCACGAGGGTAATACGGGGGATGCGCTGATCTGGGGCAAAGCTCTGGGCGCGCACATTGAGCACGTTTCCGGCTATCAGGGCCATGGCTCGCTGGCGCATCCGCAGGGCATCCTGATTTCTTGGGCGCTGATGATGGAGGGCGGAATCCAGATTAACAGCGAGGGCCTACGCTTTTCCAACGAGCACGGCGGCTATTCCGAGCAGGCGGTCAATGTCCTGGCACAGCCGGGCGGCGTCGCCTGGAACATATATGATGCCCGTCTGCACGCCTTCGCCAAGGGTTTTCCGGATTATCAGGAGGCGATTGCTGCTGGCGCCATCCGACAGGCTGCCGATGTGGGCCAGCTTGCACGCGTGACCGGATTGCCCGAGGCTGCGTTGCAGAGGACGGTTTCTGAAGCTTCAAGCTATCAATCTGGCCAGGCCACCGATCCTTTCGGTCGCGATTTCACAGACAAACCGGGGCTGGCCGCACCGTTTCATGCCGTGAAGGTGACGGGGGCGTTGTTTCACACCCAGGGAGGCCTGATGATAGATGATATGGCGCGCGTGTTGTATGAAGACGGTATGCCGTTCGCCAATCTTTTTGCCGGTGGTGGCGCCGCCTGCGGCGTGTCCGGCCCGGATGTTTCAGGCTATCTCTCGGGGAACGGGTTGTTGACTGCCATCGGCTTTGGCTCTGTGGCTGGTGCTTCTGCGGGTGCCATGGTCATGTCTGGCGCAACAGAAACCGACCAGGCTTGAGCCCGCACACAAGGCGAGGACTTCAGCTCAGATTTCAACGGCTCTTGGCCTGATCTCAAGGGGTGATCTGGTTTCAATGTTAGTGCATGCTCGGCTTTACTGGTGCCGGCGGCTTATTGTTCAGTGATAAGTGAGAACGCACTGTGTTGTAAGGCTTTGATAGAATGCACAGCAAGATCACTGATTGGTCAAAATGGCGGCCTTTGAACATCGTCATCTCCGAAAATATCGGAAATCATTATCGGTCGCCGGTTAGCGAAGAGTTTGCGACAGAACTTCACCATGTCGATCTTCATTGCAAACGCAGCGTTTGCAGGGCCACAACTTGGAACTGTCAAGCTTGCCGCTTTGATGAGTTCAGTGACTTCTGCGGTTATCGGTGCAACACTTCTTCTGCTTGGCAGCAAGTTAACAAGCAGACATCCGAACCAGACAGGATTGACCTGGCCTGCCGCATTCAGCGGAACTTTGGTGGCGGTTCGGGATTTTCTCCAAAAAGGAGACTGTTATGGCGAAATTCTCAAAAGGCGATCATGTCAGCTGGAATTCCGAAGCAGGCCGTGTCAGCGGCAGGATCACCAAGATCCACGAAAGTGATTTTGACTATAAAGGCCACCCACGGCGCGCTTCCAAGGACGAGCCGCAATACGAAATCGAAAGCGACAAGACCGATCATATTGCCGCGCACAAGGAAAATGCACTCACGAAGATTGATTGATAGCCGCGCATTTCACGACGGCCGGACACAGTGGGCACATTTTTGGCCGAATTTGGTGGCCTATTCCGAGACGGTCTGGAACGAAACCTCAATGCCATGCTCAGCCAGCAGATCCTCGACATGACGCAGGCTAAGCGGAAAGCGGAAATAGAGCCAAACCGCATGCGTTATGATCTCGATAGCAAAACGATGACGCTTGTATCGGGGCGTCGCAATATGGGTCGGCGGGTTTGGGCTCATGCGGGAAAATAGCGTTGAATGGGATGAGGCGACGCGACCGGTGTGTGAATTGACAATGCATACATTATAAAATACATAAACAAATACAATAAACATCATACCCGTTGGGAGGATGAGATGAAAATCAAGCTTGCACGGCTCGCGGTTGCGGCCACGCCAAGCGCGGGCCGAGACGGGTCCGTAGATGTGCAAGACTATCCATATCGCGGTAGTTCCGATGTCGTCGTTTGGGCGCCGGTGGCGGCACGGACAGCGCCAACCGGATGATTATGGCCGAGATGGAAAAGTATCTGTCGGAATCGATGAATGTGACCAATCAGACTGGTGGTTTGGCCGGGTCGAACGGTATGGTTTTCGCCATGAATAAGCTCGATGACGGTTATACGCTAGCAGGTATCTCGGAATCGAATGTGACCGCGCTCGTTCAGGGCGGCTGGGATCAGAAGTTCGATTTCTGATATCCCTTCATTATCAGCGGCTCACCCGATCTAATCTCGGTGCCGGCGGACAGCCCTTTTAACAAGCTGCAAGAGCTCGTGGATGCTCCCAAAGCCAGGTCAAGATGGATTCCTGCTGCTGCATCTGAGGCATTGCCCATTGGTGATGTCGTCTTTCCCACGCGACAAAGCCGATCACATGCGGCTGGACCGAGGGCCAAGTTTGCCGTCGCCGAATTGAGCAATGAGAATTTCGACACCTTCCCCTCGTAATGAAAGCCAACCTATGAAGCGCCTTGAGACGAAGAATGGAACGCCTATTTCCCGCCTGGGATTTGGGGCCATGCAATTTGGCCGAACCGCAGATGAACACAGCGCGCGCGAGATGTTCGAGGCCTGTATAGGGGCCGGGATCAATCTCTTCGACACGGCTTACAGCTATGCGGGCGGTGAATCCGAGCGTATGCTGGGCAAGTTGGCCGCCCCGATGGCCGATGATGTCCTCGTCGCCACAAAGGCACCGAATGATCGCCCCGCGTCGTCAGACAACCTGCGGGCTTCCCACGAGCTAAGCCGCAAACGGTTGGGGGTCGACCGGATCGATATCTACTATCTGCATCGGTTCGACCCCGAAACGCAGCTCGACGAGACCTTTGGCACCTTGGCCGAGATGCAGTCCCGGGGGATGATCCGCCACATCGGGGTGTCGAATTTCGCGGCGTGGCAGATCATGAAAGCACAGGCAGTTTGTGCGAAATTCGGCACGCAGATCGATGTTTGCCAGCCGATGTACAATCTTGTGAAACGGCAGGTAGAGGCCGAGATTCTACCTGCCTGCGAAGATCAGGGCATCTCCGTCTGCCCTTTTTCGCCCCTGGGCGGCGGGCTGTTAACCGGCAAATACACAGATGGGGCGGCCGGAAGACTCAAAGATGATCGCACGTATGCGGCGCGTTATGGACAGCCGTGGATGCACGAAGCCGCCCGCGGCCTGCGCGCTCTGTCGGAAAAATTCGGGATCCCCGCTGCGACGCTCGCCGTGGCATGGGTGACACGGCATCCAGCGGTCACATCGACGTTGATCTCCGCACGCAATGCGTCTCAATTGCAGCCGTCGCTGGATGCACTGGATCTGGAATTGCCGGACGATCTTTTTGCGGAGATAACCAGGCTCAGCCCGAATCCGGCTCCGGCAACGGACCGGTCGGAAGAAGCCTAACCAGGACCAACGCATATCGCATTTGGTTGGGTTCAGGTGACGCGCGTCAGCTCATTGTTGCTGCATGTCGCTATCGCAAAACCGCTGCACGGTGTTGCGCGACAAGCATGAAGCCATTGGCGGCAAGCGAAGGCGAGCTCGAAGCTGGGAGGATTCTCGTAATTAAAAAGGGTCGGAAACCGGACCGCCGCTGCACCAGTCAACAAGGTCCGCAATGTGGACAAGTAAGTAGACCGTTACCATCCTCGCGCAATCCCTGCAGAGGCTACCAATCTCGGTCACATGGGCTACCAGTCTACGTCGAAAGTCCTGACGAGGCCGCTGATCTGCTCTTCCGTCAACAGGTTTGGCGAAAGACCGCGACACAAAAGGGTGAGCTTTGCGGCTTCCTCGAGTTCCTCCATGGCATAGACCGCGGCATCGAGATCCTTGCCGCAGACGACTGGCCCGTGATTGGCCAGCAGCACTGCAGACCGTTTGCCAAGCAGACCGCGCACGGCGTCACCCATGGCCGGATCGCCGGGCATGAAATAGGGAAGCAATTTGACGCGACCAAGCTTCATCACGCTATAGGCGGTGATCGGCGGAATGACGTTGTCGGGATCGGTCTCCGGCAGCACTGACAACACCACCGAATGGCACGAGTGCAGATGCACCACAGCGCCGGCGCCATGACGGGTATCATAGAAGGCGCTGTGCAATGGAATTTCCTTGGTCGGGGCATCGCCGCTGACCAGATCGCCGGATCGGTCCAGGAGGCTTATGCGTGCAGGATCGATAAACCCCATGCTGGATCCAGTGGGCGTGACAAGCAGACGACCATCAGACAGGCGTACAGAGATGTTGCCGGAAGAGCCATTTGTCAGGCCGCGATCAAACATCAACCCGGCCCAGCGGGCAATGTCATCGCGCGCTTTGGTTTCTTCACTCATCGGTTCCCTGCCAGCATCGAAATCGCCAGGGCAAAGAAATCCTCATCGCCAAAGTTCCCGGACTTGAGCGCCACCGCAAGCGCCCGGTGGTCAACACGCAAGGCAGGAACACCCGGGGCAATTCTGGAGCCTACGGCCAGCCCCTTCGCGTTGATGCCGGCGACAACGGCACCTGAGGTTTCACCACCCGCAGAGACAATTTGCGAGATCCCACGCCGGGTCAGTTCGGCAGCGAGGTCCTGAAACAGGCCTTCTATCCGCTCTGCGATGACCGTTTGACCATAGCGTTCCTGTGCAGCCTTGACCTTTTCGGGCTCCGCCGATGAAAACACCAGAGGTGCGGAATGATCCTGCTTCATCACCCAGTCAGCTAAGCTGTGCCAGGTGTGAACGCCGGCCATGACATCATCTGCGGTCAATTCGAGCGAAGGTGCTGTTTGTGCATATTTGGCGATCTGCGCACGGGTCGCCAGCGAGCATGAGCCCGACAGCACGACGCCCTTCCCCTCAACCCCTACCCAGGTCGGAGAGCCGGGGTTGAAACCAAAATTGCCAGGCAGGCCCAGCGCGATGCCTGAGCCGCCGCACAGCAATTTGCGCTCCTTCGCAGCGGCTCCGATGAGGTGGAGATCTTCATCCCGGATGGCATCAACGATGAACATTGCGGTTTGCGTTTCAAGGGCAACAGATATTGCATCGGCCCCCTTGTTGACCGTGCGCATCGGCACATGGGCCACCGACCATTTTGTCTGTCTGGCCAGAACGCGGCGCAGGTCAGGATCGGTCATCGGTGTCAGCGGATGGTTCTGCATGCCACTCTCATTCAGCAGCTTGTCGCCGACGAAGAGATGCCCTTGATACACACTGCGGCCATTCTCCGGAAAGGCAGGGCAGACGATGACCGCGCGCTCGCCCAAACGTTCGGCCAGCGCTTCTGCGACCTGCCCGATATTGCCCTGATCCGTCGAATCGAATGTCGAGCACACTTTGAAGATGATCTGCCGGGCGCCCTGCCCGGTCAGCCAGTCGCAGGCTTGCACGGATTGTCTGATCGCATCCTCAACCGGCACCGTCCGGGATTTCAGGGATACGACAGCGGCATCACAATCTGTTGCCGGTTGCAATGGCACTCCGGCCAGAAGCACGGTTTTCATGCCTGCTTCGGCAAGAGTCAGCGCAATGTCGGATGCACCAGTGAAATCGTCAGCAATGACACCGATTTTCACAGCGTGAACTCCTTCGTCGGGCCGTTATCCAGCCGTACCGCATAGTCCGGCCCTGCCCGCTCGAAAAGGCTCATAACCAGGGGATCGTGGCCTGGAACAATCAGGCTGCGGTCGCTGGCAAGCGCTGATATCCGGTCGAACCCGTCAAGCATGTTTTGAAGATCAACCACGATCGGAAATGGTTTTCTGGCAAACACGTTCTCATAATAGTGCGCGGCGTCAGACGCCAGACAGAGCCATCCCGAAACTGTCCGCACCCGAACGGCCTGAAGCCCGCGTGAATGGCCGCCGATGCAATGCACCGTCACCCCGTCGGCGACTTCACCATCGCCATCGTGGAAAATCGCCCGGCCGGAATAGACCCGCTTGACCGCCTCGCAGACATGATCGGCTGAAAACGGCATGCGCAGCGTGTCGTGACACATGCAGGGCCCGGTGGCGTAAGCCATCTCGGCAGATTGGAGATGAATGGTGGCATTGGGAAACTGGTTGAGACCACCGGCATGATCGTAATGCAGATGGGTGACAATGAGACGGGTGATGTCTTCCGGTTTGAGCCCGATACATTGCATGGCCGCGGCCGGTTCTCTGATAATCGGCCGATCCCGGCGCCGCGCCTCGGCTTCATCATAGCCGGTGTCAACCAGAATGACCTCCTCACCGCACTTCAGCACCCAGATGAAATAATCCATCGCATGCGGCTGGTCATGATTGTCGTCGAAGATGAAGCTGTCCCTGCGGGTCCGCGAATTGCGGTCGGCATATTTGAGCGCATAGACTTCCCAGATCATTGATGCACGCGGGCGAAGGTGCACAGGTCCTTGGACTCGATCATTGAGCCGCCAGTCTTGCCGAATTGCTGAAAATGCGGCGTCTGCTGGTGTGCTTCAAACGCCGCAAGATCCGAGTAGATCTCGTAGAGGAAAACACTGTCGGGCTGCGCCTCATCGGTGCAGACGTCGAACTGATGGCAGCCGGGTTCATCCCGCAGCGAGGCCCGCGCATTTTCGAGCATCAACGGCATGAACTCGTTGATCATGCCGACCTTGATTTTAAACGTCACAACAACAGCAAACATACCAGCCTCACTTAACGAAACAGATGGACCATCGTCATCGACACCGCGGGAACGTAGGTCACGAGAAGCAGCGCGCAGATCGCCGCAAAATACAGCATGCCCATTCTGCGCGCGATGGAAAGCACCCCGACACCTGATATGCGCGAGGCGACATAGAGCGTCGCGCCCACAGGCGGGGTAAACAGGCCGACGGCAACGTTGCAGGTCATGATGACGCCCAGATGCACAGGATCGATGCCGAAAGCTTGCGCGGTCGGCAGGAACAGGGGCGCGGTCAGCAGGATCGCCGGCACCGGATCAAGCACCAGGCCGAGAACCAGCAGCACCAGATTGACCAGGATGAGAAACACCCAGGGGCTTGAAGACAGGTCCTGCACAAAGGCGACCAGCACCTGCGGCATCTGCTCGAGCGTGATCAACCAGCCGAGAACCGTTGTCGCGCCGATCACCACCATCACGGTCGCGCTGGTCACAAATGCATCGACCATCAATTGCGGCAGGTCCTTTAACCGGAAATCCCGGTAGACGAATATGGTCACCACCAGACCGTAGACCACCGCCACCGCAGCAGCCTCGGTGGGCGTCACCCAGCCACTGAAAATGCCGCCAAGGATCAGGATCGGCATGAACAGCGCCGGTGCCGTTCCGACAAACGAACTCCACAATTCGGCGCGTGTGGTGGTCCGGCCTCCGGGATCGCAGCCGGTGGATTTGCCGACATAATAGCAGACCAGCATGAAGGCCAGCCCGAAGATGATGCCGGGAACCATGCCTGCGAGGAACAGGTCCGCCACCGAGACATTGCCGACAAATCCATAGATCAGCATTGGAATCGAGGGCGGAATGATGATGCCGATGGTGCCTGCGGCGGCGACGAGGCCGGCGGCGAACGCCTTGTCGTAGCCTTCCTTGGCCATATTCTTGATCATCACCGAGCCTATAGCTGCGCTGTCGGCAATGGCAGAACCGGATATACCACCGAAGATCATCGAGGCGCCGACCACCACCATGCCAAGCCCACCCGGCATGAAGCCGAAAGCGGCGCGGGCAAACCCGATGATGCGCAGGCCAACGCCGCCACGGCTCATCAACTCGCCCGCCACGATAAACAGCGGGATGGCGAGGAAGTGGTTGGGTTCGACCCCGCCGATGAAATTGAGGTACAGCGCCTGCAGCGGATAGCCAAGGTCAAAGACAATGATGGGCAGGATCGCCGTGATCAGGATTGCCCAGACCAGCGGCACGCCAACAAACACGGTGACAAGAAACACCGCAATGACAAAAAGCAGGATCACAGCACGGCTCCCGTATCGGCGCCGTCGACATGGTGAGCAATCGGCGGACCATTGCGGCCCGGCGGCGAGCGCCAGTCATGCAACATATTGAAGACATGAAAAATCAGAGAAAGCGCAATGCCGACCGGCATTGAGGCGTAAAGAAAGCCGACCGGCCAATACAGAACTGTCGTTTTCTGGGCCCAGGTGTGGGTGGAGATGGAGTAACCCTCAACGATCAGGCTCACCATCGTCACCAGCACCACCAGATTGATCGCGATTGACAGGAAATGCTGAACCTTTGCAGGGAAGAACAACTCGACAATCTCCGTGACCCGCATGTGCGCTCCGCGGGCGATCGCCGCCGCACAGCCAAGAAAGGTCGTCCAGAGCAGCAGGAAGGCCGTCACTTCCAGCGACCAGGCAAGATCAAATCCCGCCGCGCCCCTGAGCGTCGCATTGACGAAAACAAGCGTCACGATTGATAGGCCGCCAAGCACCAGACACAGATCGATCAAGCGGCTTAAAACCTGTAGTGCAAGCGGATAGGTTGCCCTGTAATCCATGCCAAAGTCCCAGACAAAGGATCAGGACCGCGAAAGCCCTGATCCCGGGTTTACGATTAGCGAAAGCCTATTTCGCCGGCATCGTCTCACGGATTTTGGCAGCATCTGCCAGCACCTTGTCAACGGCTTCCGCACCGTAAACGCCACGGGCCTTGTCATAGACCGAGGCCACAGCGTCGCGGAAGGGGCCGATTTCCGGCGTCGACACCTTGGCGCCGGCGGCAGTCATTTCCTCAAGCTGTGCGTTGACCGAGTTCTTGACCAGATCGCGGCTGAAGGCAGAGGATTCGGCCGCCGCCTTCATGACGGCTTCCTTGTCCGCGTCCGAGAAACTCTGCCAGGTCTTCTCAGACACAGTCAGAGGCAACGGGCTGTAGACGTGGCGCGTCAGGGTGATGTTGGGGGCGACTTCGTAGAAGCGGAGCGACTTGATGGTGTCGACCGGATTTTCCTGACCATCGACAGTGCCCTGCTGAATCGCAAGATAAACGTCGGTGATCGGCATCACCACGGTCTGGAAACCGACCGCTTCCATGGTCCAGCGGATCATGTCGTTTGGAAAAACACGCATTTTCTTGCCAACAGCATCGGCAGGCGACGTCAGCGGATCCTTGGTCGTATAGCTGCGGAACCCGGCTTCCCATGTCGAGAGCACCCGGAAGCCTACGTCCGGCAGCTTGGCGAACTCGCCCTTCAGCCACTCGGAATTGTCGTAAAACTCCCAGCCTTGCTCATAGGTGTCGACCAGAAACGGCATGGCAGTCAGATTGAGTGATGTGAGGTGCGAGGCATAGGAACCGGTCGCTGAAACCGTGAAATCGACGCCGCCCAGTTGCAGCTGCTCGATGGCTTTCGGATCGTTGGCGAGCTGGCCGGCAGGGAAGATCCGGACTTCATAACGGCCTTCGGTATATTCCTTCACCTTCTCGGCAAAAACCTCGGCTGCGGCCTGGCGGGATCCGCCAGGATTGTCTGTGTGGCTGAATTTGAGCACCGTTTGCGCGCAAACGGATGTGACCAGCGCACCCGCCATCGCGGTTGTGACGGCCAGTGTCTTGAGCAGAATGTTCATATTGTCCTCCCAGGCAAAAAATCAGTGTTGCAATTATTTAACGTATACATTAAAAAATTCATTGTCAAATTCGTTTTGCAGGCAAGTCTGATGCTTTCAGCGTCGGTCCATCACTCAGGGGAAACTTATGGTCCAGTCATTCGAAATCGCAGTGTTTGAAGGCGACGGGATCGGGCCGGAGATCACTGCTCCAACGATACGCATACTTGAAGCCCTGTCAAAATCGCAGCAGGATTATGGGCTGACCTTCACCAAAGCTCCGGCCGGTGCCGCTCTCTATGCTCAAACCGGAGAGTCTCTGCCATCAGCGTCGATGGAGACGGCCCGTAACGCCGATGCAATCCTGCTGGCAGCCATGGGACTGCCCTCGGTTCGCTATGAGGATGGAACCGAAATTTCACCGCAACTGGATCTCAGGATCGAGCTCGACCTGTTTGCCGGGGTTCGCCCTGTCCGGGTGGTTCCGGGTCAACCCACCCCGCTCAAACTCTCAGGCGGCCAGTCGATCGACTTCGTCCTGATCCGGGAGAGCACCGAAGGGCTGTTTTTCTCCAAGGGCAAGGGGGAAGTGACCAAGGATGAGGCACGCGAGACGCTTCTGATCACGCGCAAGACCAGCGAGAAGCTGTTCCGGTTTGCCTTCGAGTATGCCCAGCAACGCAAGGTTCTGGGCACAGGCAAGGGCCGGGTGACCTGCGTCGACAAGGCAAACGTGTTTCGAGCCTTTGCCTTTTTCCGCGAGATCTTCGATGGCGTGGCCAGGGAATATTCCCAGCTGACCGCAGATCATGCTTATGTCGATGCGACCGCACTCTGGATGGTCGAGAAGCCGTGGCTGTTTGATGTTCTGGTCACAGAAAACATGTTCGGCGACATTCTCTCCGATCTTGGCGCCGGCATCATGGGCGGACTCGGACTGGCGCCGTCAGCCGATATTGGCCACGACCACGCGGTGTTCCAGCCTTGCCACGGCTCGGCCCCCGACATCGCCGGAAAGGGCGTGGCAAACCCGTTCGCCATGATCCTGTCAGCCGCGATGATGCTTGACTGGCTCGGCACAAAGCACAACTTCGAGAAGATGGTTTCCGATGGAGCGGTTTTGCGCGACGCCGTTTACAAGGTGGTCGCTGACGGCAGCGTTCTGACCCGCGATCTTGGCGGAACCAGCGGCACGGACGCGGCTGCCGATGCGGTTCTGCAACAAATCACGGCAAAGGCATGATCGTGGACAGAAACTTGCGGGTCGCCTGCCTGGGCGCGGGATATTTCAGCCAGTTTCACTTCGACGCCTGGGAACGGATAGAACAAGTGGAACTGGTCGGCATTGCCAACCGGAACATCGAAAAGGCCCGGCAGACCGGTCATCCGGCGTTCGCCGATCTTGAGCAAATGCTCGAAGCGACGTCTCCGGATCTCCTTGACATCATCACACCGCCCAAGACCCATCTCGATGCGATCAAGATGGCGCTGAATCGCGACGTCAAGGCGATCATCTGCCAGAAGCCGTTCTGCGCCTCACTCGAGGAAGCCAGGATTGCGGTCTCTCTCGCAGAAAAGGCGGGTGTCCCGCTGATCGTGCATGAGAACTTCCGCTTCCAGCCATGGTACCGGGAGATGGCACGGTCCCTTGCCGCCGGCGAGATCGGTGATGTTCATCAATTGACCTTCCGGTTGCGGACCGGTGACGGACAAGGCCCCGATGCCTATCTCTCGCGCCAGCCCTATTTTCAGAAGATGGAGCGTTTTCTCGTCCACGAGACCGCAGTGCACTGGATCGATACCTTCCGGTTCCTGCTCGGAGATATCCAGGCAGTCTATGCCGATTTGAGAAAAATGAACCCGGTGATCGCGGGAGAGGATGCCGGTTACATCATTTTCGATTTCGATCACGACGTCCGGGCCATCTTCGACGGCAACCGCCATCTCGATCATGCATCGCAAAACACCCGCACCACCCTGGGCGAGGCATTGCTGGAAGGCACCACCGGTACCATCACCCTGTCCGGCAATGGCGCGGTGCATCTTCGCTGTTTCGGCCAGACCGCAACCCGGACCCTGCTGGAGCCACGGGACTGGCGCGGTTTTGCCGGTGATTGCGTGTTTGCCCTTCAGCGTCACGTCGTCGATGGTCTCCTGGGAAGCGGGCCATTCGAAAATACTGCAGCCGATTATCTTCGTGTTATAGAGGTCGAAGAAGCGATTTACCGGTCAGCAAACGAGGGTCGGAAACAAGGGGTTTAGAGTGTCCATGGAAGCAAAATCAAAGTCTCAGAGTATTCGGGCGGTGGATGCACTAAGGGCGTTGATATTTGCGGGCGAGTTGCCTCCGGGGTCGGATCACCTTGAAAGCGAACTCGCCGAAAAACTCGGCATGTCGAGAACACCGGTCCGCGAGGCGACCCTCGTGCTTGAATCGCAGGGCCTGCTGGAAGTCCGCCCGCGCAAGGGCGTCCGGATATCGGCCTTGTCGGCCGATGACATGCGTGAAATCTACGAGGTCCTGACCGAACTTGAGAGCCTGGCCGCATCGCTTGCCGCCGAAACACATTATTCCGAACAGGAGTTGTCCCGACTCAAATCCGCGACACTCGAAATGGAAGCCAGCGTGGCCGACAATGATCGTGAAGGCTGGGCCCGCGCCGACGCCGCCTTCCACGACGAACTTGTCCGGCTGGGCGGCAACAAGCGAATCCAGACAATCGTTTCCAATTTCAACGACCAGGTCAGGCGGGCGCGCGCCTTGACGCTGCACATGCGGCCAATGCCCAACAAATCCAATGAAGACCATCGCGCGCTTTACGAAGCCATTGCCAGAGGCGATTCCAAAGCAGCCCGACAGATCCACTGGATGCACAGGACCGAGGCCAAGGACATGCTGATCACCCTTCTCAACCAGCATGGGCTTCGCCGGGTTTGATATGCCTGTCAAGCCACTCGAAATGAGCCGAATAGGCCCGTCGGGGGCACCGTAATTTCAACGAGCTGTTGAGAAAATTGTGCAATCTGACGGCATGACCCAAACCGCTCGTGCTGCCCTTTATCGCCGCCATCGGTTGCCAGCTGAAGTGATTGCTCATGCCGTCTGGCTCTATCTTCGTTTTCCGCTCAGACTATGGCGCGCGATCGACAGCAATGGTGACGTCCTTGATATTTTTGTTCAATCTCGGCGCAAACGCGCGCAGCGAAACGCTCTTCAGCAAGCTATGCAAGCAATAGGGGCGGCCGCGCGGTGTGATCGCGGGCAGGCTTGGCAGCCATAGTGCGGCTTTGAAAAGCCTCGCGCCCGGCATCAACCACCGCAGGCATAAGGGCTCAAACAACAGGTCCGAAGGTCCGCATCGACCGACACGGCGCCGAGAAATAATCATAGCCCGCTTCGAATCCCCCGGCCAGGCGCAGCTCTTTTTGTCAGTCCACGATCAAGTCCAAACCGTATTTCGCCCTCGCCGCCACAAATTGCCCGCCCCTGCCTATCGAAAATCTCGCTCAGATGCTCACAGCACTTGGGACGACATCACGTGTGATTTGAAGGCCGCTTGACCAGATGTGTCTGGCTCCTTTTCGGCAAAATCCGATAAGTTGACGATGCCCATCAGGCCCCTCGCCGGGGTTTCCGATGGCCATCATGCTGTCATGACCACCGGAATGGGCTCCACTGGCACCGGCCGGTGCTGTCATCGCAATGATGCGACTGCAACCAGAAGAGTTTTCATGTGTATTGTATTTTTCATGAACACTTCGGATCGAAGGGGTTAGCCATTGCTGCCGGATTTCTCCGGCTTTGGCGTGATTGTTGTCTTTGCGTCGGCTGCCTTGGCGAACTCCGGCAATTCGCCGGTCCACTCATAGGCCTGGGTTCCGGGCGGGTTTTCGTACCAGCCGGGATCGCTGTAATCGCCGGCGGAGATACCCTCGCGAACCTTGACGACCGAGAACATGCCGCCCATCTCCAGCGGCCCGTAAGGGCCCCATCCGGCCATCATCGGAATCGTGTTGTCGGGCAGCTCCATCGACATTTCCGCCATGTCGGCCATGCCGGCTGTTCCCATCGGCATGTATTCGGGCTGCACGATCCGGATCTTTTTGGTGACCTTGGACTTGTCGACGCCGATGAAGGTCGGCACATCATGCCCCATGGCGTTCATGGTGTGATGGGATTTGTGGCAATGAATTGCCCAGTCGCCCAGGTGCTTGGCGTCAAATTCATAGGCCCGCATTGCGCCCACCGGAATGTCGATCGACACTTCCGGCCAACGTGCTTCCGGTCGGACCCAGCCGCCATCGGTGCCCGTCACCTCGAAATCATAGCCATGCATATGGATCGGGTGATTGGTCATGGTCAGATTGCCGACCCGCACCCGCACCCGGTCATTCTTCGATACAACAAGAGGGTCGATATCGGGAAAAATGCGGCTGTTCCATGTCCACAGATTGAAGTCGGTCATGGTCATGATCTTCGGCACATAGGAGCCGGGATCGATGTCGAAGGCATTGAGCATGATCAGGAAATCACGGTCGACCGGCATGAAGGCCGGATCCTTCGGGTGAACGATGAAGAAGCCCATCATCCCCATCGCCATCTGCACCATTTCGTCTCCGTGCGGATGGTACATGAAGGTCCCCGACTTCACCAGATCGAACTCGTAGATGTAGGTCTTGCCGGATGGAATAGCCGGATGCGACAGGCCAGCGACGCCATCCATGCCGGAAGGAAGGATCAATCCATGCCAGTGAACCGTTGTGTGCTCCGGCAGTTTGTTGGTGACGTAAATCCGGACCCGATCGCCTTCCACGGCTTCGATGGTTGGGCCGGTGGACTGGCCATTGTAACCCCACAGATAGGCGGTCATGCCATCTGCGAGTTCACGCTCCACCGGCTCGGCCACAAGGTGGAACTCCTTGACACCGTTGTTCATCCGGAATGGCAAGGTCCAGCCGTTAAGGGTGACCACCGGATTGTAGTCCGGTCCGGTCGACGGCATCAGCGGGGCCTGGGTCAGCGGGCTTTGCATAAGGGCCGCATCGGGCAGTCCCATGTTCGTTGTTTTCGACCAGGCGGTCGAGGAGACAAGGGCCGCTCCGGCAGCACTTGCACCGAGCAATTGACGTCTGTTCATCATGGTCTTTTCCTTTCCGGAAAGTTAGTGGCCGCCGCCGCCGGCATCGCCAACGGATGGTGCAGCAGCTGAATTGCCTGCTCCGGTTCCGCCGCCGTAGATCGCAGCTGACATATTGACATCGGCCAGCCAGAACTCGCGTTTGGCGTTAACCGCCAACATCAAGGTTCCGATTTTGGCGCGGGTGTCGGCGAGGAGTTCAAAGGTGTTTGAGATCATGCCGTTATAGGTCAGCAGGGCTTCCGCTTCGATCGTAGTACGCAAGGGCACTACGGCATTGCGGTAATGCCGCGCGATCTCGTGGGTCGAGCTGTAGGCCGTATGGGCGGATCGCGCCTCGGAACGGATGTTGACCGCCTTCTCGGCAAGCTGGTTGGCGGCCTGCATATAGGCAAGTTCGGCCTTGCGCAGCCGCGCCTTGCCACTGTCAAAGATCGGGATCACGAACTCCAGTTCGAGCTGCGGCGTAACAACCGTTTTCCTGGTTTTGCTTTCGTCAAGAGAGCCACCGACAGTCTCGTATTCGGTCTCGATTTCCCGCTCGGCCTCGAAGCCGGAGATGATCTCCAGATCGGTGACCAAGCGCGTGGCATTTGTCAGGCCATAGCTCTTTGCAACGGCTTCGAGTTCCAGTTTTGCAACACGCAGATCGACCCGGTTTTCAAGCGCTTCCTGCTCGATCCGGTTACGTTTGATGATGCCACGCGGAAGCCGCGGCAAGCGGTCGGGGACGAAGTAATCGACCTCGCTGCCCCACAACCCCATCAGTCGCGTAAGCTCTTCTTTCGCCAGCCGTGACGCCAGCTTCGCTTCCGCCATTTGTCCGGTCAGCTCGGCATAGAAAGCATGTTCTCGTGCCTGTCCGCCCTTGCCCAGCGCTCCGCTTTCACCCAGCTTCTGCGCCAGTTCCGATGCCGCATCGGCAGCGACTTTGGCCTGATTGAGATAGGCGACGGTCTCAAACGCCGATACGGCGTTGATCCAGGCCCGCCGCGTGTCGTTGGCGACCTTCAATGTTGTGTCGACCGCCCGCATCTGAGCTTGCCGGAAGCGTGTATCGGCGACGTCGACACGTGCTCGCCGCGTTGCGAGCGACAGGATGTTGGCCGCGATCATGCCTTCGATGGCGCGATAAGCCCCAAGTTCGGGCGCCCCGATTCCCAACAGGCCGATCGAGACTCTTGGGTTTTCAGGCAAGCTCTGCTGCCAGGCTTCTGCTGCATTCATGCCGATATCGGTATAGGCTGCCTGCAGGCCCTTGTTGTTCAAAAAGGCTACCTGAACAGCTGTGTCGGCATTGATGGTTTTCTTGTGCACCAAGCCATGGACGCGCTCAGAAACAGCCTTTGCCTGATCCTTGTTCTGGACCCAGACGGTATCCTTTCCTTTGGTGCCGATGGAAACAGATGCTGCAACGACACCGAACCCGGCCTTTTTGGCCGAGTATCCGGCAATGTCCTGATCGCTGACACACCCTGCCAGAAACAATCCTGCGGACGACGCGACAATGAGGGATTTGGTTGTTCGGAAGATGCTCATGAGCCTGCTCCCGCGCCGGGCGCCTGGCTGTCATTGAGTTGCCGCCATGGTTTAGGATCGACAGGAACGCGATGAACATAGCCGTTCAGAACCGTGTGATGATGCGTATTGAGAATGCCTATGCCGGGATCAGCCGGTGACGTGGCCGACATGATATCGGCAGGCCTGCCCGCCGCCGTACAACCGGCGAGCACCAGCGGCAAGCCAGCCGCCAAAAGATAACGAAACATGATTGTCCTACTGCGATAGAGAGTGTGAGTGACCGGTCAATTCCGGCGTCGATGACCCTTGGAGGGATCAGGTCACACTTCAGACTCGCGGCGGCCGCTCGGGCAACGCCATGACAACGACAATGAATTCAGCCGTGGGTTCGACCTCGAAACTCTCGGGAACGAAACGATCCATAGCCACAACGTCAAAGATACAAAGGGCAACGAAACATGTGGCGGGACAGCAACGGTCCGGGCCAATGTCCGTACTCGTGGGGATCGGTTCTTTTGCCAGATCAGCTGAAACGGCCCGGGACAGATGGTAAGCGGCCATTGGTTGATCGCCGGATATCTGCCCCATCATCGCATAGTGTCCACCACTGTCGGCGACCTGAGACTCGGCCATGGCGAACGCATGCAGAGACCCCGGCACGATGCTTGTAAAGACAAACATCAAGACCACAAGCATGTGCCCAAGACGGAGGCTATGGCGATTCGGCATTTTCATGTTCGGTTTACATAACCCAAAATGGTGCAACCACAATGACCTGTTCGATCACAAGGCGGTGAAAACAAGTTTATTTTGTGGCATGGCCGTCTCCGGCCCATGTCAGTTTATCCCGTTGGCGCGTTGCAGCTCACGAACGTAGATAACAATTGTATCAAGTTCGGAATCGGTTACGCCCTCCACCGGAGCCATGTTTCCAAATTGCCAATGGTGGGCCCGGACGCCATTTTTGGCGGCCAGGTGGAATGCGGCGTCGGCGTGATGGTTGGGCTCATAGATTTTGTGGACCAGCGGCGGCGCGATCCCGTCTTTTCCGGCAGCGCTCTCGCCATGGCAGGATGCGCAGGACCGGTTGAACAGCGTCTCGCCTTCCTGTGCCTGTACAGACAATTGCGGCACAGTCACATTGGCCATCACATCGCCTGACGCCGGCTGCTCCGGTGGCTGAAGGCTGCGGAAGATGAAAAATGCTCCTGCAAGCAAGATGATGCTGATCAGGAGAGATCGCCGGTTCATGCCACCACTCCCTTGGCGATCTCGTCGATGATCGGGCACTCGGGCCGGTCATCGCCGTGGCAGTGATCTGCGAGGGTCTTGAGCGTGGCGCGCAGGGATTTCAACTCCCTGCGCTTGCGGTCGATCTCGGTGATCTTCTCCAACGCCAGCGTTTTCACATCGCAACTGGCCCGGTCCTTGTCTTCGTAAAGCGATAGAAGCGAGCGACATTCATCAATGGTAAACCCCAGGCTTCTTGAGCGCTGGATAAAGGCCAGACGATGAACGTCCGTGCCGTCATAGTCGCGATAGCCATTGGCGGCGCGGGCCGGATTGATCAAATTGATATCCTCATAATACCGGATCGTCTTGGCAGGAAGGCCGGTCGCATCAGATGCTTGGCCGATATTCATTGGCCGCCTCCTGGATTTGAACACTGTGCCATCATGGCGTCATCCCTAACGCTTCCACCTGATGGAAGGTCAAGCATCAAGTTTGACCCGCCGCAACCGCAAGGCATTGGTGATCACCGACACCGATGACAGGCGCATTGCCGCCGCAGCAAGGGCCGGCGCGTCGTTGACGCCGGTGGTGATGGTGATCTTCACGCAGGCGCGGTGAAGTGCAGCAATGGCCTGGTCGGTCTTGATCAGGCTGCCTGTCGCCTCGGCAAAGCGTCGCGCAGGACGCGGATTGACCTTGGAGAGTGCAACGCCATGCGTCAGCATGAAGTGCTCGAAACTCTTGTGATAGGCGCCTGTAGGCTCGTAGGCGATGCGGGGGACGGCCTCCCCACTCATCCACGTCAGGATCGAGGCAAACCCCTTGTGGTTGTTGGTGACAAGCACTGATTGAACCGCCCCGGGTTTACCGGAGAGTTTCTGGTTCAATGATTAAGCTGCTTTTTCGGCATCGTTCAAGCTTGCATAGAAAGCCTCCTCTGCTTCTTTGGGCGTGACGTGGCCAATGGCGCTGTGCAGGCGCGTGTTGTTATACCAGTCGACCCATTTCAGCGTCTCCCATTCGACCTGACCAACGGACTTCCAGGGGCCGAGGAACTTGATAACCTCGGTCTTGAACAGACCGAAGATGCTTTCGGCCAAGGCATTGTCATAGCTGTCGCCGACACTGCCACCCGAGGTGTCGATGCCGGCCTCTGCGAGCCGCTCTGTGTATCGGATCGACAGGTATTGGCTGCCACGGTCGCTGTGATGGATCAGCTTGTCCACCTCGGACGGTGCCCTCTGACAGATGGCCTGGTTCAAAGCATCGAGCACGAAGCCAGTCGTCATCGAAGTCGAGACGCGCCAGCCGACGATCCTGCGGGCGAAGACGTCGATGACGAAGGCCACGTAGACCATCCCCTGCCAGCTTGAGACACAGGTGAAGTCGCTGACCCACAGCTGGTTCGGCATGGGGCGGCCACGAAGGCTCGGTTCACCTTGTCGTCCGGGCAAGGTTGTGCCGTATCGGGGTGGTCGTGATGACCTTCTTGCCGCGGACAACCCCTTGTAACTCCATGGCCTTCATCAGCCTCTCCACCGTGCAGCGGGATGTCGTGGCCGCTTCGGCGCAGCTGGTGCCAGACCTTGCGCGCGCCATATCGGCCCCGACTGCCATCCAAGGCTCCCTTGATGGCAACCATATCCAGACGATCCTGCCTGGCCCGATCCGATGCCAACTCAGGATCACGTTCTACCGACTTGAAGCCGTAATACGTCGAAGGTGCGAACCGCCCCGGGTTTGCTGGAGGCTATTTGGTTTAAGTTATGCGGCCATGTCTTGTCTTTCCAGAGCGGCGTAGAAGTTTGCTTCGGCTTCTGCTGGTGGAATATTTCCGATCGGTTCCAGCAGGCGGCGATTGTTGAACCAGTCAACCCATTCGAGGGTGGCGTATTCGACGGCTTCAAAGCTCCGCCATGGGCCACGACGATGAATGACTTCCGCTTTGAAGAGACCGTTGATTGTCTCGGCCAGTGCATTGTCATAGGAATCCCCGACGCTGCCGACGGAAGGTGCGATTTTGGCTTCCGCCAGCCGCTCGGTGTATTTGATCGATAGATATTGCGACCCACGGTCCGAATGGTGAACGAGTTTGTCCTGTGTCGGTCTGCGTTGATGAATGGCCTGCTCCAAAGCATCCAGAACAAACCCAGCATTGGGTGTGCGGCTTGCCCGCCATCCGACAATCCGGCGCGCAAATACATCTATGACGAAAGCGACGTAGACAAAGCCTTGCCACGTCGCGAGTGGAGTAAGAAGCGCAGATGCGCTTCTCCTCCCCGAACCGTACTTGCACCTTTCAGCGCATACGGCTCTCCATTCAAGCTTGGCCCATGGCCATAGCAACATCATGGTAGTGCGACGTGACGGTACTGCGGTCTTCAATCCGGAAGATGTACGGATTCGTCTCCGGATTGCGCCACCGGAATTGCGCCTTGGGGCTTGAGACAAGCCGTTTCAACGCTTTTCCGACGGGGTCACCGCGTTCAGTCCGACCAAACACGATCCAGGTTTTCGCCTTGCCCGGTTCCGGGACCCGGTACCATTTCCGCATCAAGGGTTTGATGCGAGATCGGTATTTATGGCCCAGCCAATGCGCCATTTTCCAGAACACGACATGATCGATGCGCCGGAATACGTACGCCGTGAAGTCGGTGAACTTGTAGAACGCCGCCCATCCCACCAACTGGCGGTTCAGACTGGCGATCATGTCGACCGTACTGACACTATGATTGCCGGAAAGGGTTTCGGTAAGCCTGCGGACAAACCCCTTGGCCTTTTCCTTGGGTATCGTCGTGACGATGGACATCCGTCCATGCGCCCCACGCTTGCGGATGATCCGGTGCCCCAGAAAAACGAAGCCGTCATTGACGTGTGTGACATGGGTCTTCTCCATGTTCAGCGTCAACTTCAGTTCACCTTCCAGAAACGCCCGGCACTCCTCACGGATTTCCTCTGCCTGAGCCTTGGTTCCTTTTACGATCACGACAAAGTCGTCAGCGTATCGGCAATAGGCAACGGCAGGTTTCCATTGCCGGTTCTCGCGAGCCGTGATGGGCCTGCCTTGCTGGATGCCGAAGTTCCATGCCCAGCGATCCTTACGAGCCTTTTTGTTCAGATATTTCGCCTCCAGCCACATATCAAACTCGTGGAGCATGATGTTGGACAGGAGCGGTGACAGAACGCCGCCTTGCGGAACACCCTCGCTTGAGGCTGTGAACAGGCCACGGTCGATGTGGCTTGCCTTCAGGAACCGCCAGAGAAGATCAACGAGCCGTCCGTCCTGCACCCGTCGCCGCACGCATTTCAGAAGCAGCTTGTGATGGACCGTGTCGAAGTAGCTGGCGAGATCACCTTCGATGACCCAGCGGCCCCTCGTCGTGTCGGCTCCATCCTGAAGCTGTATCCTCACGGTGCGGACGGCATGGTGCACGCTCCGTTCCGGCCGGAAGCCATAGGATAAACGATGGAAATCGCTCTCCCAGATCGGCTCCATGGCCATCAGCATGGCGCGTTGAACGATACGGTCCGTCAGGGTCGGAATACCCAGTGGTCGTAGCTTGCCATTGGCTTTCGGGATATAGATGCGCTTGACCGGCTGGGGGCGATAACTCTCCTCCAGCAGGCTTGTCCGCAGGTCGTCCAGATGCTGATCCAGTTTGACCTGCAGTCTTTGCTTATCCATTCCGTCTATGCCCGGCGTTCGTGCGCCACTTGACGACAAAACGACACGAGCGGCCTCGGCAAGCCATTCCCGGTTAGCAATCAGCCGAAGAAGCCGATCAAACCGTCGGTTTGGATCGCGTTCGGCCCATGTTGCGAGCTTGTGCTGCATTTCGCTGATTATCAAAGGTCTTCACCTCGCTTGGTCAGATAGTTTGCACTTCAAGCAGCTTGAACTGTTCCCCTTCGCCATGTGACAGGCTTTCCCTGCCGCGGACTACTACGAGAACTCCGCCAACATGATGGACATCAGGGCCAACTCCCTTGCGACGCAGAACATCGTTGTCATTCCATCATGCCTTCCCTCGTTCATATGCTGGACGTCTGCGTATTGGTGAGGCTGCCGGTCGCAGTCTTTTCCCTTGCTTTCCGCAAGTCGATGCCGATGCCATGGTCTGGCTGTATTCTCCCCATGGCTGCCACGGACAACCTACGTATTCGTCCGTGTTGGGATAACGCTGGCGTACATCTCACGCGCCATCATCAGCATTTCACCTGTTAAGCCGTGTAGGCGAAGGCGACATTCCAGCCCTCAGATGCGGGTTAACCGGTTCGTGTTCCTCAACCTTCCAATACTTCAGCCTCGGGAACCATCTCGGCGTAACGGCTTCGCCTCAATCCCCTTTACCTGCGGGCTACGTCACCCTGCCAGTTGACGGCAGGTCACCGCCGCTTGGGCTCATGCCCCCTTACAGCAGAGGGCAGGCAATTATTCGCATCCTCCTTTCTCTTTTGCATTCCAGTCATATGCCTCCCCGATTGGGGCGAGGCGCACCACAGGTGAAGTCGCTGACCTATTACCCGGTAGGTGATGCTTGCATCGCCGTAAGGGCACAGCACGTTTGGCGCAGGCGCGTTGAACTGACGGTTCACCCGGTCCAGTGGGCAAGGTAGCGCCTTATCAGGGATCGTTGTTTTGGGCTTTTTACCGCGGATGACGCCTTCAATCCCAGTATCCTTCATCAGCCTGGCTACGGTGCATCGCGCAATCTCAAAGCCTTCTCGCCGCATCTGGTGCCAGACCTTACGCACGCCGTAGACGCTGAGGTTATCCTCAAAGACCCGCTCGATCTCGGGCTTGAGTTGTGCATCACGCACAGATCGATCCGATAGCCGCGATGGATCAGCGCGCTTGGCCAGGTGGTCATAGAAAGT
>TARA_R110002050_G_scaffold116946_1_pt1 | contig 41633 bp, 37 predicted proteins | sample TARA_R110002050 | Tara Oceans TARA_R110002050 (sample SAMEA4396988) | marine metagenome | biome: Polar Biome; feature: [DCM] deep chlorophyll maximum layer (ENVO:01000326); material: water (ENVO:00002006), including particulate matter (ENVO:01000060) such as... | depth 25 m
CAATAGAATGAGGTCTATTACTAACCCAGTTATCTCCAGGGTTTAGGATACTAAACATAGTAGCTTCACCTGGATGACTAACATTGTTAAAAGGAAAATCCATATTTGGGCTAACACTTTCTGGAATAAATAAACCATCTCCTACATGTGACCCCCAACTAATATCTAATCTATTATTCAGAGGATCATGTTGGAAAGGTAAAGTTGGTACACCATTTGTGTATGAATAGTTTAAAGCTATAGGATTAGCTCCAAATACTCCATTCTGCACATCTGCTCCATAATAATACTTAAACCAATTATTAGGATAGTATCTCCAAGGTATTTGAACAGCGTTTGCAGTAGGTACCCAGCTTCCCATTCCCATTCCTATATTATACTGAGGTGCGTGCACAGATTCTATTTTTAAATAGTCACCTCTATTAATTGTATCAGTTACCCCAAGTCCACTATCTAAGTTACCTGTATTAGTAGAGTCACTATTTTTCCATCCAAGAGGACCATATAATAGTAATTCTGATTTTCTAGTCTTGCATACTTTATATCCTAACGCTGGAAATGACACGTAAGGAGAGTTGTCACAAACAGCACCATTGTCTGCATTAAACGTACCAGCATCAGCGTATGATAGATAAGGCCCTCCACAAGTAGGGTTGTATATACCACAAGATGGTATTAGTACAGACTCATCATTCGCTACTCCCCATAAGTTTGGTTGAGAGTTAGGCATATTATCCCACTGATCGCTTAGCATTTCCACTTTGTCCACAGTGTGACTTAAACCATGACCAAATCTAGATTTATCTCCATCTGTTCTATCACATCTAACAATAGCAAAACCAGTAATTCCTAAAGCTGCTACGTCTATACCTGATGTTAATGGGTCTAGATTTACTGAGAATTCAAGTCCAATCTGGTTTGTAAATAAAGTTCCTTCCCAGTAACCTACATTACCAAAATTACCAGCACCATCTGCAGTATTTAGGAAAGTAGGTCCTCCAACAAATGGAACCCAAGTACTTACATGAAATTGTCCAAAAGGATTTCCTGCTCCAACTTGGTATGAAAACGGTATTTTAATATCTCCAATCCAATTTACAAAACTTGCTTGACCTTTATTGTTATAAAACAGAATACCAAATCTGTAAGTCTCTCCTCTAGCATATGCTCCGTAAAGACTCCATTTAAAAGCAGACTTCATATTATCATAGCTGTTATTCATATTATATACTTGGTTAGGTATATTAAGACTTCTTACTCCTGGTAGCTGTGTTACCGGGAAAACAAAACAAGGTGTCTGTGGATTAAATTGATCTACTGTACACGTAGCTTGATTCTGTACATATAAGTTGGCTACTCCCCCAACATTTACACTTTCATCTATTATATCCTCTTCATTTGTTTCTGTTATAAACTTATAGCTAATGTTATGTCCAGACCCACCTAGAGTCGCCCCATCTAATTGATAGACATATTGATCATTAGTAAACCAATTTGCATTCGTTGCGGGGTTCTCATCATTATAAGGATTAATACAATCATGTTGGCTAGGAACCAAATCGATAGCAGTCTGGCCTGCCCCCGGTGTATAAGGGAAAGCCCCATTTACAACAACTGATGAATCAGAAGCCGAATCAAGTTGTCCAAGTTGTGCTGTATCAAATCTAAAAGCTCTTGCATCATACTCAATATTAAAAGGTGTATTTACAATATTACCAAAGAATAATTTATTATCTTTTGAAGATAAAGTCTTTACTCGTTCAAAAGTTGCCCCAATACCAGTAACAAACTCAGTTGCAGTAAGAGGGATAAAATCTTCATTCCCTGTATGTTCAACGAATTGAGTTGCTAATCCATTTGTTAATTCTTGGAAGATATAAAACTGTTCATTTCCAGGAATATCATCTGAATGATATACTGCAAGTAATTCAATAAACTCAAATGAAACATCTAAATCTGATATTACCCATCGTATTCTTTTTCCAGTTTGATCTCCTCTGCTTGTTTCCATCTCATACTCTCCTCCTTGTATCTCACAGTAAGGGTCATCTGAAGAAGATTTATAAACTGGAACTAAATTAGAAAGAGGGGACCAGTCTGTTACTTGTCCTTCCGCATTTTTATATCTGTAACATAATTGGTAAACCCCACTCAAGACACTTCCTCCATTAGGTATACTATCAAGGATAGGTATACTAAAACCTGTTTTTGGAGCCAGGTCTAAAAACTCACAAGGAGTTGCCATTGCATTAACGTTTGCTACATTTAGTTTTCTAGGAGCGTTAAAGTTATCAGTCCAGTATACACCTTGAACCGCTTTCTTTTCGTATCTACCTACAGCCTCAATAGGATGTTGTTTAGTAAAATTGATACATAAATCTCTAGTATAAACACACTCAATATAAGTTAAGATACCTCCTAAAGTTTGCATAGCTTCTAGAACATCAAGTCTCCAAATTTGCCCAGGTCCTCCAAGAGCTTCAGGAGTTCCTCCATCATGAGCTGTTGTAAATAAGTATATACTATCTCTTAAGACAGCATACCCAATTACAGATGTTGTACATTGCGGGCTTGCTAATTGAGTTATTATAGTATAATTCCCAGTTACACCTATACTTATCACCTGATCTATAACCGGTGGTACAGTCATAGGAAGAACATTTGGAGCTAGAAGTGGGTTTTGTTGATTAGGTTTTCCCCAGAATATAATTCTTTTTGAAGATTGATCATAGATCCAATAGAAACCGGAGAATCCACCTGCTGTATTATCTGGGCCAGAAGCACTTAGAACACCGTTTTTTGACCAACCCGTGCTAGTCTCAAGAGCAGTACCTATAGACTGCACTGGATTACCTCCTGTTCCTCCTATAGGTAAAGTCCAAACATCTGTAGCATTATTAAACGTAACATTTATAGTAATAGTAGCTGTCCATGCCACTCCTGTTAAATTAATATTTGGGTCCAGTGTTAATTCAAAAACTGATGGACTACATGGGATCTCAACAGCAAAATCATTACCTTGAACATTTACTAAAGCTGCCGACTCTTTTCCAGAGTCTGCTACAACCCTAACATTAGATGCATCATAGTACTCATTAGAAGGTAAAGCATATTTTGATATGTCTTTATTCATTCCTCCAGAAAAAGTATTTATACTAATTGGAGCCTGTTGTTTGTTATCCTCTGCCATTATCCTACTAATCTTTGTTCTGGGCTACTTAAGTCTGTATAAAAAGTATTTGCTGATGTCATGTTAGGCTTTAACTTAACCCATTGAGTTTTAATGTTTTCCATCATATTTAAGTTAGGCATATTAGCCGTTCCTCTTGCTTGCTTCACATACCATTCCCAATCTCTTTGGCTATCACGGTAGATAGCTTCTGGGGCTGTCCCTTTTCTCCAGTTAATTCTATCAAGCATCATAGTTATATATGACTTAATAGCTCGTTTATAACTAACATGATCAGGTACCATTGGGTACCCATCATGATCTACTTTGATTCCTCGGAATGCCATTAGTAAACACGCTGAGGCAAATGAAGTTATTACAAAGTTATCATTAATATAATAACAATCTCCTCCAACTCCTCCAGAATTTCCCTGCATCGGGAAGTTGTCTTTATCTACTTGTTTACCATCAATAACATTTGTGGTTGTATTTGTAGGAGATGTAGAGATTGCACCAAAAGTACCACTGCATAAGTTAAGAGGGTTACCTTTATAAGATATAGAGTCCATAAGATGTAGATTACACGGTAAGGGAGCTCTATGCTCTTTTACACATATCTCAGCTATAAGCTCTTCATATTGTAATCCGGCTCCGATTAACTCTAATGCCTCTCCACCCCATTCGATTACATCCCAAATGTCTAACTCTTCGTGGATTTGAGTATCTCTATATACTCCTTCTATTATTTCTTTTATGGATATAAATTTATAAATCATTCAAAATAGTCTACTTGTTTAGTTTTTAATAACCCAGCTAATCTTCTTTTATTTGTTCTAGTGGCCTGAAAACTATAAACAGTCTTATTCTTTATTATAGCGTTTTTCTTTGACCAAAACCATCTATAGTTAAATCCATCAGTGTGATCATTCAGATGGTAAATAACTTTCTTATTTTTATTTGTCTCCTTCCAATCTATCTTCAACTTATTCTTACCTACAGAATAGTTCATTTCTTTTTTTAATATTCTAAGAGACCCTAATCTATTAGGCATCTTAAACTCTTTCGCGTTTAGAAGAATTTGATCTATAAGCTTTTTATTAAAGCTTTCACAAATCTTTCTATACTTCTTGTACCCAACGTTATAGAAGTCATCATACTCCTTATACGCATTAACTAGTGTACAACTAGCTGCGGGCTTGTTGTTGAGCAGGTCCTTGCATGGTTCCTGCATCGTCTTTTGCGTTGTTTGTTTCATCACTTGGTGTGCTTAAAATAATATTTATTCTTTTTTGTAGTATCATACTACTTACTTGTTCTGCTAATGTATAAGAAATAGGAAAAGGGAAATCCCAATCATACTGACATGCTGATAAGATAGGACTTTCAGCAGACGTACAATAATTCATTTTCCATACTTCTTCTGGGTCTTCAAAAACTCCTGTTACTGAGACAGCTTCAAGACGTAAATCACAACTAATATATAAGTATTGATTCTTGATATACCAACGATAGTTAGAACTAGTATACTTATTATACTTATTCCATTTTCTTCTGGTTGAAGTTGTTTCTGAGAAAGCTCGTTCTCCATCTAAAGATTCTACAGCCATAATACTATCCCTATGATTTCTTTGAACAGTTGTAGGAATAGGATTAATAGATCTTAATACATGAATACCCATATCTACTTCACAACACTCAGAAGCATCTACAGGTTTAAGATAAACACAATTTAAATACTCTATACAGGTAGCTGGAACTCTTACCCTTTTACTCATTATCTGAGATAATAATAAAGATCTTTCTTGTTTTACCCAATACGCTACCTGACGAAAACTAAGAGCTGCATCATCTGAGCTCTCTCCGCCGTAAGCTGTATTAACTATGTCGTATACTATAGAGTTTAAATTTATTGCCATTAATTAAATATTTACTTGTAAATAACCTTCACATCCTTTTTCTTTATTCCATATATAAGCTTGCGCACATCTTGATGCTTGGTACCCCATCATTTTATGCCAAGAGTCGTTAGCGCATATCGAAGGAATGAATCTTACCTTAATCCCTCTATACTCATTAACCATTTCTTTATGCAGATGCCCACAATGAACTTCTCTAAACTGAGTCCGCGCAAACATCATAGGCTGCTCTGTTGCCATTATCAGTGGCATATTTGCAGCTTTCTCTTTATCCCCGTGCGTAAACATAATCATGTTAGTTCCATATTCATAATACTTTCTACTCTCAGTACTATTATCTACTGTAACATTCTTATCTTCTCCGTACCATGCAGCTAATACTTCTCCTGCATAAAACATACGTTCATGATCATGGTTTCCCTGAATAACTACAACATCTACTGGAGCATGTTGGCTTAGATAATTTATAGCTTTTATCATAAGCTTAGTATATCCAACAAAAGATTGTTGCCAATCCATTGTATCATCTTGCGGAGTTCCTTTTGTTGTAGCTCTACTAGCACCTTCCGAGTTCAAACCATCGTTACCGATAGGTAGTAAGAACTTTTCAATGTTTAATCCTTCAGCTCTCTGATGTAATTCTTGAATTGAATTCATATAATTAACCTCAGCTTGCTCAGGACTAATACCTGTTCTCTTACCATAATGAATATCGGGTAAAGATATTTCATATACAACAGGATTCTCCTTTTTTATATCATACGATCTTTTTAAGATTGTAGGGGATATAGATTTTAAACTTTCAAAGAACTCATCTTTAACATCTCTCATTGCCTGATCTCCCTCCTTTGTTACTATAGAGTAACGAGTTTGACCCTTCATTGTTTGCCAAATCTTTACAGACTTAACATTGGATCGGTCTAATCCTTCTGCTGTTAGCAGGGAAGTAAAATCAGAATCATTAATATTAATATTCTCATTATCAAATTCGTCTTCTTCTTTTTCCCATTTAAACCCTCCAGCACTTTTACGCTGACCTTTTAATACTCTACAGATACTTCCTTTATCAATATCTGTTTTATCTGACGCTTCTGTTATGCTCTGGTAGCGCCCAACCAGTTGACCCTCATACGTTATTTGTAATATCATAGCTTTGCTATTAATTTTTAAATTTAAAATTATACATCAATCCTATGTTATGAGTTTTATCAATAACTCCATATCTATAAAAATATGAATTGGTCTCGCTATTACTAAATCCTATAACCGGAGAGAAGTTAAAAGCTTCTTCATTCCCTCCTACTTCTATACCAATATTTAAACTAAGTCTAGACTCAGGTCTAATAATAGTTTGATTAGTATTAATAATTACTGTATCAATCTGAAAGATATACTGTGGAAACTTTGGTGTATAATCAATCTTCTGATTCAGCATACTTCCTTGGACTTGTGTCCATACAGACCCTATTAATAAACTATCTGTAAAATCATTAGTATATTCTTTTACACTATCATTTATTATTAATGGATCATCAATAGTCACAACTACTGTATGAACTATTGTATCTATAAACAAAACTGTGTCTATAAATGTAGTTCTAATAGTATCAGTTTCAGTTATTACAATATCATCAGTATTAGTTCTACATCCCTCTGAATTAATAATATATAGAAAAAGTCCTATTAAACCTATTATCCATATTTTATCACTCTTCATTAGTTCCAAAACATTAATTTGGTTAACACTCCTGCAAGTGCTACCCAAATAGACCATAAAACTTTACCTGTCGATTTACGAAAAGCCGTATTCTTATTAACTCTTGCGGTGACTCCTATATCAGGATCTAAGAGTTTTGCTTTAATGAATCTGACATCATCTTTTATTTCTGCCAGTTTTTCATCAAGTTCTAAATTTGTAATACGTCTCCCCATTAGCTAAAGTTTTATTCAATAACTAAAAGACCTAAAAGAGGTTTCATGATATTTGCATCTAAACCATAGTCTTTTATATCTTCTAAATTAATTGTTGTTAAGTTAATTTCTACATCTTCTGAAAGTGTATCATTCCATCTTGAATTAGCTTCGTCTATGTTATCTCCGAAATCAATCTGGTTCTCGGCATTCTTCATAGCATTTCCATGCTCATCTTTTGTTGCAAGGTCTTCAACTAAAAGCTTATGCTTCTCATTAGTATCATTTACTAGAGGAGCTATCCCATCTAGGTTTTTACTAATCGTATGCCATACTTTAGTTTCTTTGCTATTGATATAAGCTAATCCCTGACTAATAGTTAGAAGGTCTTTTACTTTCATTTTCTTAGTCTCTGGTCCTCTGGATAGATTCATCTTTTTTACTTTTGTACTCATGTTATTGTTTTTAAGTTAAAATTAATTATTTACTATTACATACTTGGTCTTAATACTATATATAACTGCCCAACTACTGCTGCGGTTCCTAAATCTCCCGCTACCGCGATAGTCACAAACTGTGCAGGTCCTGAAGCAGGCTTAATGATAATAACATGATCTCCAACCTTAAGACTTCCAAAGTCTATAGTTTGAGACACGTTAGTAGCGATAATTAGATCACATACACCAACATCGTTCATATTAGTTATGACTTTATTCATTTTTGCGGAAGTCACGTACTTCTCAAAGAAACGTGCTCCTAGTGATGTTACCTTTGCTAAAAGATTAACATCTGTTTTTTGTACTCCACTCATTATTTTTTATTTTTATATGATTAATAATTTTATTTTCCTGTTTCTTCTTCTGTTTTAAATACTCTTGTTCTTCTTTGTAAGACATGTTACGTGTAACGTCCCAGTAGTATTTAGATTTTTTCGGTATAAACATTTTGCAAATATATATAATTTTTTAACAATCAGTTAGATATTCTACCATTAACCTATACACCTCTTCCTCTGTCAGCGTTGCTAGATTATTATTTGGTATGTGAAAATTAATACCGTAATTACTTAATGAACCTCCTTTATACCCTGTTACTAACGTTGCATCTCCTCCTCCACTTGCTCCCATATACATATTAGGAATAGTTGGATCTGTTATTGCATAAGCTTGTATTCCATATACAGCAGGTATTGGTCTGTACTGAGCACAGCTAATGTGCCCTTGAGCAGATACTGTTCCTGCATCACCTCCAATAGCTTGATATAAATGATACTGGAAACTCCATCGAGATGAGTGTGTCATAGCAGGAGGTCCTACTGCCGGTGTAGATACAGCTAAAACAAATGCTCGTTGTGATATACTTTGAGGTAACACATTTGGGAATCCAAATGAATCCCAACCAAATTGATGTAAAGACATATAATTAGTATAGTCATTTTTCCATTCAGAGGTTAATAAATTCCCAGCACCTAAACCATATCCATTCCAGTTCGTTGCAGGCACTCCATTAATTAATGGTGCACCACATGTTCCTTGAGGATTTGTAAATGCGTTTGGAAATCCTACTCCACCTAGAAACTGGTGGTAACCGCTAGAAGCCTCATCAGTTATAAGAATAACTTTAGAATCTCTGTCTCCTCCTTCAAACTCATGGTAAGGATCAGTCATTCCTTCTTTCCCTACTGGATCTGCCCAAGGATTAACTTGAGTAAACCCATCTGATACGTAAGAGCCTGGTAAAATCATAATCTGTTCTAGTAAAGATTGATGTGCAGCTGGGTCATATGCACCTCCGTTACATACCCAAGGAAGACCGCCTACACCATCTACCATAGTATTAGCTAGAACAACTCGTTTATTAGCAGGTAAAGTACCTGAAGCCATTGGGTTTGGTCCTCCTCCATTTGCTCCTGCATTTCCAGATAATGGATATTGAACCCACTGTAACCAGCTTTCTGGAAGGTTCGCACCAGCTCCAGGTGCTACAGCTCCTGTATTATTACAATCATTACAATTTCCAAATGTACCAAAAGGCCATGCACCTAAGAGAATATATAAGTGTCCTTGGTAACTTGGGTTATTAAGTTTTATTCTATTGAATGCAGGAACTAAGACATTAGTTTTAAAATTAGCAATCTGTTGTAACTTTGTAGCGTAACTATTTGTTGCGAAGAAGACAGAAGTTGTATCTATAAACATATAAACATTTCCTGTAAAGCAATCTGGCTCACAATGTGTTTCTTGTTCAGTTAAACCATAAGGAACATTACATTCTTCACACATATCAGAAACCTTTTCAAACAGATCTTTCATATCTATTTCTTCTAAACAGTTTGTACAATCTCCTTCAAAAGTTCCAGGATCTGGATCTTGTGATGCGCAGAATTGAACACAGTCATTAATGTTAGCATAAGTCCCTGTCTGGAACCAATTTTGTATACACCCATAAACTGGATCACAATCCCACTGTACATTTGTTCCTACACAACTTGGGTCTAATGCACAACCTGCACAACTTATACATGCAGCTAGTCCACCGTTAGAATCATTAAAAGGACCACTTCCATCACCTGGGTCATAACAAGCTCCAGTAATTGGAGTACATTTATAAGTAGGGACATAACACGGTTGTGTGTTAGATGCTACTGCTGCATTACAATCTGCTAATGCTGTAGCTCCTGTAAAAGATCCCATACCATTTCCTGGATCTATACATCCGTAACTTGGGACACTTGAATCATAAACACAATCATAAGTCACACTATTATTTGTATTACAACAACCAGAAGTATCTGCCATACATGCTGCTAAGTTAGCAGCTGAAGATACATTTGCATTATAACCAGGGCATGGAGGAACTAAACATGGAACACAATTACAATTAATTGGTTCACATTCATATTCTATTATACTAGGACAACATGGCTGACCACTACCATTTACATCTTGATCTGCTAATGCTTGGGGGCAAGATGCGAAAGCGGGTCCTGCTGATTGGATGCAGGTACAACTTCCTGGAAAATCACATTCATAATTAACTGCTTGACCTCCATTACAAGCCTGACAACTATTAAAACCTGACCCTGTAACCGCTACAGTTATACATGTTCCTGGGTTACAGATTGTTGGTGAGTCACATTCTACAGTATAGCATGTATTACCTCCATTTATTTTAATTATGTCATTATTAAGAAAAGCATTATCTAAGTCTACACTTGTGCAAACATTATTAATTGTAATACTTATATCATCACATTCTCTAAGTAGATAACAGTCACAGCCAGTACCATTTGCACAATCTACACAAGATCCAAATGGTCCTACTATTGTAACAGGTCCTACAGGAGTACATGGTAAAGTTGGATCAGTAGTACATAACCCACATTCATCTACGATATAACATTCATCTTCTATTAAACCTGGTGGTGGTCCGGGTCCTACTTGTACTATATCTCCTAAATTACCACTTAGATCATTTGTAACAGTTACACAAGGAGCTACTGCTGGGCCTGAACAATTACAAGGTCCTCCGCCAGCACTTATAGTTGCACCCATTAGTGTACTTTGTGCTAGATAAGCAGCATTTGCTTTTATATTAACATATGTGTCTCCTACATTTGCATAACCAGCTGCAACCATTTCAGCTAAAAATAAATCCCATCTATTCCAAAATGTATTTACCATTCCAGGCCAAGGTGCAGGTACTGGGGGTACGCCGTCGCTTAAGGTTATACTAGTTATATATCTTTGTGCAATATTCCCAGTAGCATCATAACAAGCTGGTGGTGGGAATACACCTGGGGCATTATACTGATACGATACAGTAAGATTATTAAAGACAGTTGAAAGAAGTCCGTTTGCTGGAGTAGATATAAAATTAAGTGCAGTAGGTTCTGCACCTGAAAATGCATGATTAAATGTTCCAAGAGATGTACCACACGAATTCGTTATGGGTACAGGTACAACAGAACCAATACAAGTATTATTACCCCTCACAACTCCCGCAGGACAGCCGGCAATTAACATTTTAGCTTTCCAAGCAGGAAAATCATCAGTTATAACTGCACCTGCAGCTACAGAAACTGGATCAGCTATTATATCAGCCCATGTATTATATGGTCCCCCAACGAATTGATTAGGAGTACATGTTCCATAGGTGTAAGGCATAATATTACCATAAACATATTTTTCAGTACCATCTCCCGGAACTAGTTCGCAGGAAAATGCAGGATTCATTTGAATCGCAGAATACCAACATACTCCGTAAGTAGGTGTTCCTGTAAGGCTTGTTGATGTAAACCCATTTGCAAAAGTTGTATAGAATGTAAATGCAGCCTGCTCAACAATACTAAAATTAGCACCAGGAAAAGCTGTTGGAGAAAGTAAAGTAAGATTAGAAGGGGCTATCTGATTACAATTACATGCAACTGGAGTGTTAGTACAAGGACATAACTCATAGCATGTTTGATTCTGACCGCAACAAGATGTACAGTCTGCAAATGAAGCTGTTACAATAACTGTTGTTGGAGCAAGACCGCAAGGAACTGGTACACAATTAATTTGATAACAAACTCCAGGCCAAAGATCAATCTCTACCGTAGTCCCTACTCCTATAGTACCATTACAATAGACAGACAGATCTGTATCTGTTACTATCTGTGCTGGTGCCGCACTAGAGCCTGTATTACAACCACATAGATTTAATTCATAACAATCATTCCCTATACCTGAACCACAAAATGTACAATCTACATTAGCAGTACCAGAAAGAAATGGTATACTAGGAGTTATCACTGCTCCTACAGGAAGTGGGGCAACCCATTCTACTTCCCAACATCTTTCTCCTGCCGGATCTCCGTTATCCCATATTATAATTCCATTAAGGAATGGAGCTAAAGCAGGGTCGTTAGAGTAATAAGTTACAAAGTTACAACCTGCTAAACAAGTTCCATCTTCACATGCCCAATTTAAACTTGGGTTTCCGTAGATACCACATGTAGCTCTTCTATCATAAATACCTTCTGGCCCGAGTAACCCTGTAGGGAAGTCAGTAGAAAAATCAGTTGGATTTGCGAATGGTCCCATTAATGCATCAGGGTTTGGCATAATTCCTGGACAGCATGGGACAAAAACACCAGACCCTGGGAAGGTTTCACACATGTTGAGTCCAGGACAGGTATTATCTTGTTGGTAACAAGGACACTCACAAAGAACAGAACAATCTCCAGCTGGTCCTACACCACCGAACGATAAGAAGTCATGTCCATATCCGAACCCATGTAAAATTTCATGTACTCCAATGGCTTTAATACTAAACGAATTTGGAACTAGAGGCTGACCCATTACTTCAGATCTCCAATTTTCATTAACATCAAATATAAGAGTACCTGTAACAGCAGTCGGTTTATTTAATCCAATAGCAGCTGAGGTCAAAGGCGCATTAAAACATAGTCCTAATATTCCATTAGAACATCCTCCTGTACATGGACAGTTTCCTAAGAAACCAAAATCTGATAAACCTATCCTAAAGTCTCCTATATTAGAAACACCACCGGAGTCTGTAAAGAAAACTCCATTTCCTGGGTTCATAGTGCTATTCATATCGGCAGGGCCAGACTCATACCCTAAATCAGTAAAGTTAATTGTAAGATCAGCTCCGTACCCGCAACTAGTATTAAACATACCCTCTAAAAGAGCTTTTACTTCTCCGAATATACTAGCTATCTCAGCCTGCCATTGGGCATGAGATTGTACATATGTTTTATTATAAGGTAGACAAGTATTACTAAAACTACCTGTTGCTCCTACTAACTGTTCTACAGCTGCTGAAGGACCAAAGTTTGAACCTACGAGCCAAGGTATATTAGTAAAGATGGTATTAGCTTGTAGAAAACTATAAGTCATTGTTATTGTTTGTGCTATTCCTGGCACTGAACTAGTTCCCAATGCTTGTACTGCTGCTTCTATTTCTGGCCATCTTTGTGGGATATTAGGTCCTCCAGGACTCCAACAAGTAGAAGACCAAGACTTTCCATATGTAGCCATGTTCGCAGGCATAGTTGCTGGATCATTTACTGAACAAGAATTAAATGCAGATCCTCCTGTACAATCACATTCTGTAATTTTATAAGCTCCTGTCTGAGGTCCAGAGCACCATGGGTCTGAACAAGTTAAAACAGTATTTGAAACTGTTACCGGAACTATATTTAATGGATCACAAGGACATGCAGCAGATAAATATGTTGGTAATCCTGTACCTATATGTCTAGAACCTAGATTAAATGCTGAAAGATTTAATGCTGCGTAAGTAGGTCCCGGAAGAGTAGTCATGTCCGGATCTTCAATTACTAATAAACTATCATTAGTTGCTGAGTTACCTGATGCTGCAGTCCAAGACTGAGCATTACTTCCTTGATTTATAACACAATAAATCTTTCCATCAGAAGCTAATTGCATATCCCATCCATGTGCTCCATTACCAACTGCACTTGCACTAAATGGGGCTTGTCCTGGAAGTTCACATAATTGTGTGGAACCATAAACATTCCAATTAACATTTGCAGCACCTCCTTGAAATGAATCTATAAGGTTAAGTCTAACTAGTCTGGCGCATGTTCCTGATCCAACAATGTCTTGATCACCAAGAATTGTCCAAAGGTGTTCTCCAGAAGGAGAGAATTCAAAGTCTCTCATCCAAGCTCCCCAATTAGAATATATATTTAGTATTTGAGAGTTTCGTCCGTTATTTAGACCACCATTGTATCCGTTAGTACCTTGTTGTCCGCCTGGTCCAGTAGCTGTTCCAGTAGTCATATCTAAGGACCATACTGATATATTATGTTGCTCTGCAGCGGGGCCAGTAGTACAGCTAGTTGGAGTAGCACCCATACTATGTGCCAGAATTCCAATTTGTTTATTTTGATAATCAACTTTTATTCTACATCTAGCCATAGTTATATCACCTGTAGCTGTTCCATTGCTTCCCCAGAAATGGTAACTAGCGGGCATATCTACCGCTACAAATGCTGGGCCTATACCTCCTGCATCAATTTTATATCCTCTAACATGCATATTAGCTGCATCATTACAAGCATTCATTGGAGGTAAATCAAAGATAAACCATTCTTCAGTAATAGCTTGAGTGTTTGTAGATGTTAATGCTTCGCAAGAACTTGCTGAAACAATATTATCTACACTAGCTGTAAGCACTTGTCCTAATCCTCCATTTAGAGTCATATCAATTATAGCTGAATATAAAGGACCATTTTTTATTGTTTGATAAAATAAGTAGTATTGGTTATATACTCCATTTGTTTTTCCTCCAGCTGGTGCTGGTACTGTAATACATTGTTGAGATGCAGAGTTAGTACCAAGATAACCTGGTCCTCCTCCTCCAGCTAGTAAAGGAGTTCCTGCTGGTAGTACTACACCGGTTTGATCCGTCATAAGAGTATGAGTAGAATCATATACATATTTACCATCACTGTAAAACATTAAGTCTCCAGGAGTATAAATAGTTGCTCCAAATGTTACAAGCGTTTCTACACAATGAACCATACTAGATCTCCATGTGTAATTAGTTGTTTGTGAGGCTATAGCAGTAGTTGTATTACTTGCTCCATTTAAGTTTAATGCAGCCACATTCCCTGTTGCCCAATCCATACCCATTGCTGCTCCCCAGAACCAATAAGTTCCGTGTATAAGATTTGAACCGCAGACATAGTAACATCCTGGATAACCAGTTAAACTTACTACATCTGTCCCGATAGAAGCTCCCACTCCTCCAGATACTGTAATGTCTGGGTTACTTACATCACAAGATTTTAATAAAACACATGGATCATTACATGGGCTGTTTACGCAATTCAAACAATCTTGTAATGCTCCTGATCCAACAGTGCTAGACGCTAAAGTATTTACATCAGCATCCGGAATAGCAAGATTGCAACAAGGTCCTGCACATGCAGTTACACTCCAACATCCTGTATAAAGAATACCTAAAATAGTTATATCCGCTGTAACTACAAGTCCAATATCTGCTGCTGTAATACCAGTAGTTTCGTGTACTATAGTTACAACAGTTGGATCACAACACCATCTCACTTCATGACAAACTTGTCCTGCATTTGCACAATCAGTACAATCATTATAAGTAGAAGTCGCAGCCCCAGTTGCATAAATTGTACTTGTAGGCCCTAAACAACTATCATCAATTTCATAACAATCATCTTGTAGAATCCCATCTATTGTTACATTATGAGCTAAACCTAAAGGCATATTTGAAACTATTGTAGGAGAATTGTTATAATCAACATAGATAGATGAACCATCTATACAATTTATTAATTCAATATAGAACCTACAGTCACTACAACTACCGATAGTATTTTGTATAACGTAAGTAGCCTCAGTTCCACTTGGACCTAAAGGATTAATTTGTACCTCTCTACAGAAACATTCATTCTGTAGTTGGACTACCGTTGGAGGGTTAACCAAAGAAACCGCCGGCATCATTACATCTGTAGTATATACTATATCTGCTGGGTTATTACAATTAGGTAACATGTAATAAACTGTTGCTGGAACTAGACAGTCTGTGCAGTCAGTATATGGCCCAGGTGCTGCAGCAAGAGTAACAGTTGTTGGGCTAGGGCATATCGAACTGCGCTCTACAAGATAGCAGACATCGCCTACTCCTACTACATTTAATCTTATTATTTGTCCTACATAAGGATCTAATAATACTTGTACTGAGTATATAACAACTCCTATAGGTTGGCCATTAAGACACTCAGTTAATCTATAACAACAGTCTACTGTATCGGCATCAGCTACACATGTTGCACAATCTGCAAATGGAGTTGTAGAAGGATCTACATTATTTGGCCATTTGCTACATAAATCTTTAGATGCTAAACCATTTGGTTCATCTAGAATATCCCATTCAACTGTCCCTGTTGTAGGATTAATTAAAGGAATTGTTGCTGTTAATGGGAGAGAGAAATTATCATTAATTCTATCAAGACTTATTTCTATATGTGTAATCCCAACAGTCTTCATCGAAAGGATATAATTATCACTTACAGGACCTGATGTTCTTATACGCTCAATACCACGAGCCTGTTCTCCTGAAACCCAAGTTAGCAATACATCTAAATCTGCTAAGAAAGTAGAAGCTGCAGTAGCATTATCAACTACTAATACATCATTAAGTGCTCCGGCTCCTGTTTGATCTCCTAATACAAAGTAATCACCACTATTGTAATCTACAGATAAATCATAACCAAGAGATATTGCAACATTTGTTAAGTTACTAGTTTGAGTTATAACTCCTAAAACATTAGTATGTGTAGTAAAAGTAGCTACTCCAAATTGCATTACAGCTCCTACAATATTATTATTAACTGTATAGTCTGTATCTAAACATTCTAGAGATGTGTAAGAATTTGAAAGAATCTCAGGTGCAGATTCATATCCAACCCATGGAGATGCCCAACTTATATTACTAACATCTGTTGTAAATACTATGTTCCCATGTTTATCAAAAGCAATATCTCGTAAACCTGTTTGAGTTCCGTTAACTGCTATCCATGATGGTACCGTACAAATCCCATTAAAAGGATTTATTTCATACATCTTCCCACTTATAGTGCTAAACCATAGTTCTGGTTCTTCCTCTTCAACTACTGTTAGTGTGCCGCATACAGGATCTCCTACCGGTACATTAACTGCATATACATTTCCAGGGGTAAGAACTCCTGGATTCTGTGATATAATCCCCGGAAGAATCATAGGGCCTATGCCTCCGACATTGCAACAGTCTAAGAAAGTTTCACATGAAGGATTAAAGCTAGTAGGGCAAATTCTACAACTATCAATAAGTACATCAATAACTAGAGTACCACAAGCATTAGCAAGTCTATGCATATGATCTGGATAAGCTATACACTTATAACATCCTACATGGGCTGTATCAGTCCAATTCCAAACATCACCATCTTTACATATATTCCCTAAACCTAAAAAGAGTGGATCTGTATCTACAACTTTTATAGGGAAGTAATTAAAATAGTCAGCACTATTACGTGTTGTAGCCGCAGCTGTATGCGCTGGCCATGTAAACCCTCCTGGGTCATTTGATATAACACCTGTACCTGCTAGAGTAAGTACTCCAGTAGTAAGATTTACATCGTATACTAAATTAGCTCCTATACCACCAATAGTTGCCAATAGCTTAGGCGTAACCCCACCCATAGATCTATCAGTATATAAACTAGTAAAATTACCAATTCCTGAAGCTCCTCCTAAAGCACTCCAAGTATTTGCAGTATGGTCAAACTTAGCAAGCCTATCACCAAATGCAGCATAACTGTATGCGAGAGTAGTAGCTGTATCAGCTTGTCTCATAGAGGCAAGACCATTTAAAGTCTTCCCAGCAAAAACACCCCCAAGATCAGCGGCTATATCTATTTCAGATACAGCAGAATAAGTTGAAACTGTATTAAGTGTTGTATCTATTAATCCTAAAGCAAATTTTACAGCAGACCCTGCTTTTAATCCCATCATAAAATGCTTATCACAAACACCCACACTAATAGGTGATGGATTAGATCCTGATCCAGCAAACCAATTATAGTATTGAATCTTTTGTATATCTGTCCAACCTGCAGCTACTACATTTGTTACAGCTACTGGTGGTGCTGTTGTTCCAAGTCTTTCATTATAAACTTGATATTGTAAAAGGCTTGATACTGCATTTATATCGAAGATGTATACTGTACCAAAGTAATTGTTTGCAGATATATCAACAAAGTTATTTAGAACTAAACTCGCTACTTGATTTGCTATACCCCCAGCAACTGGAAAACTAGTATCCATTTTCCATAAGTTATTAGCAGTATCAACTAAAAACTGAGCAGCATCTTTACATTTTCCTATATAGAGGGCTCCCTGACTTGCACCATAATCACAAGTTGTAAATGCCGGAGCTCCATACTTAAAATAACCACTTGGTGTAATCGTCCCCCAAAACGAAGGAAGTGCGGTTGTCCCCATATTAGCAGTATCAATAGCATAGTGTTGTATAGCATTAGGATTACTTAAAGTTCCATATATTTCCGGATAGTGCGTACTCCATACTGGAGAACTCTCTAAAATAGCTGCTGAAAATAAATCTATAACTTCAGGCGTAGTCGCAAAGATCCTACCAGTCATTTGTGGATCTCTCCACATCCCTGCTATAATTCTAGTACCTACTTGAACTGCTCCTCCATTCCATATAGGAAGATTAGCATTATCTAAGATTTCCCAAGAACCAAAGCCTGTACCAGGTACAACACTCCACGTATTAAGCGCATCTAGAAAATTCCAGTGCATATTTAATACTGACGGTCCTGCTGATATAGTTAAAGACGGGTAATATAAAAGAGCTGTTGTTGGAGATGAGGTATGTGACCATTCAAGATCCATTGCATACCATCTAGGGCTAACTACCCCAGCCGGTGTCCCTGTATCGTTCTGGCCAATATTTTTATTAGCTGCATTTGAATACACACCAGTTGATGTATCAACATTACATACCTCAACTACTGCATCATGATCTGGGACTTGTGGTGATCCAGTTCCAGGTCGGTGAATAACAGCTGTTTTTGCAAGACCAGAAGTATCAGAAGTAGTAACCTTTATAGTCATCTGAATCGCAGCATCTTGAGTATCACTAGGAGTCATTCCTACTTTAGTAAGTGTTCCAGGATTAGCAGTTAAGTTTGGGAATCCTGCATCCCCTCCTACTCCTGTTATAATACCATCTAATTTTGCATGGTAATAACCTCTCCACCTATTTCCAGGAGATTCACTCCAGTCATAACCTATAGAGTATATATTTACACCTATGTTGTTGCCTGCTCCATCTATCATACAGTTTGTAGTCATACAACCTGATGTTCCTGCACAGGAATCAGACAGGGCCCCCATATCTGTAGCTGGGGCTATACTCCCACATTGTGTGCTTTGATTAGCATTTTCGTAATTTTTAAAACCCCCTTTACCATCATTAAGAGTCATATCAATTTGTCCAGTATAAATCCCATGCTCCCCATTATTAAAGAATCCCCAGAATAAAGCATTGGCTTTAAGTGCTGATACTAGTACTGTTAAGCTTCCAGGTACTTTGTAAAAATTAACTGGTTGTGGAAGTCCTCTTCTACCTCCCGTACGTCCTGTACCTATTATACCAGCATTGAACATTACATTATCTGTAGAGTCCCATATAGTGTTTCCATCTGAATAAAATAAAACATCACCTGCAAGATAAGCTCTTGATACACCCGAAACCGCATCAGTAAAAGTATAAGGAACACCTGTTGTGACAGTACAAGTTCCCATCTCTGTATCCATATTTACTTTGTAAGTATCAATAAGAGCATTTGAACTTATACCTGGGCCTGTCTTTGTTCTAACGCCTTTACCATGAGTAACTGATTCGAATTGTTGTGATGACATCGTTTATTATTTTAAATTTACATTTCTTGCTTCCTGAAGCATTCTAGTTCTATCCAGTGCCCACTCTCATGGAATCCTGCTCCTACTGGATTTGGATCTGCTATACTAATAAAATACCTTCCTCTTTTGTTTTGATTACTTCCTGGCCCTCCCCCCATAAATCTTACTATATCAAGATATGCATACGTTACTGCTGGATCCCAGTCTAAACTTCCTCTAGCCTGCCAAGCTTCTTTAGCGTGTCCACAGACACTCCATCCTGCTGGGCCTATTCCATTTAACCCTACCATACAAGGTGCTGCAAATCCTCCTGGAGAATAACATATTCCCGCAGGTGGTATTAAAGGTGTTATTCCTTGCCATCTCATATAAAGATATTCTCCAGGACTACATAAAGCTCTAGGAATAACTTTTACTACATCTCCATAATTATAAGTTGTTGTCGCATCCCAATACTTACTTCCGTCTGTTACCCATTCTGAATGACAGTTACAAGGAAGAGGACTATAACATTCTATAATCTCAATGTAAGCCCCTAATAACTTAAGGTTACATAATTCATCCTTACATTCTTTTCCAAAGCGTTGTTTATCAACTAGTTCTGCAGCTCTTGTAGCAAAGCAGCATTTAAGCTTATTAAGCCTATATTTTAAATCTTCGTGTGTTATTTGATCTAATGCCATTATTGTTTCATAATAAATGCTAGTGTCCAATATTTTGGAATAATATTAAAAGGTGCTCCTTGTGGTGCAGATAATGCTGGTGTTCCATCTCCTGATGATCCTGATAAAGCTGTGTTTATTACATGAGTATGAGCCCCTTCATTTGAACCGGTTGAGGGCCAAGGAAGACTATTTCCTGTAGCCATGATTGCATTATTACCTGAAGGTTGATCGTTACCAGTAGTTCTATAACATGAATTACCTTGACTTCCTCCATTTCCTCCAGAGTTAGTGACAATAGTATGTCTATGAATTCCATCAGGATTTGGTATATTGCTTGTAGCTACATACCCTCCAACCGAATGTGTATGTGCTGGTATATTTGTTTGTGATAATGCTACTGTCATACTACCTCCTGATCCATTAACTCCATTAAAAGGAGCATCTCCTGGTCTATTTCCCCAAGCTCCTATAAATCTTCCTCTTAAATCTGGAGTCCCATTTGTTCCATTACAGAGAAGCCATCCTGTTGGTATTAAGCCTATAGCTCCAGACCACATTACGATTAGACCTGATGGGATTAAAGATGAACCACTGCTATTAATTATACTTAATATGTTTCCAGCATTAATAGTCTGAGGACAAGGAGCCCCAACTGCTGTAGTTACAATTATATCTCCTTTAACATTTCCATCAGTTCCGTCAGATACATATACATTTTGTGTAGAACAACCATCTGCTCCATTAGTTCCGTTAACCCCGTTTATCCCATTTGATCCGGGAGGTCCCATAGGTCCGGCAGGTCCGCCAGGTCCTGTATCCCCTACAGGAATATCACAAGCGTTAGCTTCTGCACATGAATTACAATCACATGCACATAGTTGTGGGTGAACACACCCATTTTGACAGTTATTACATGACATTATTTACTCTTTTTATTTAGTACAAGACGCGCATGTACCATTATAATTACACAACTTATTTACTTGGTTTGCCATCTTTCCGGCTTTAATTGTACTACCACATTGGTAGGCATACCACATAGCTTTGTAAAGAGTATAAGCTTCTAAAGCATTACTTTTGTCTTCTCCACATGGACATTCATCACACATGTCTAAATTTGCAAGCATCTTATGTACGCAACATTTAATAACACTTGCCATTAATCCATATTTTCTTTTAGATATTAAGAATCCTGTTGTAGTACCATCAGAAAGATATATTCGGTATTCAAATTGATAAACACCTTGCATCATTATATCGCCTGCTGTCCCTCCTAAAAGTCCCATATGAATATTAAATATTCCATTTACATCATTTGGGAGAGGGGGGCTTATTGTAGCCATATCTAGTACCACTGTTGTTCCATCAGGAAGAATTATTATTAGCTCTACATCTAGAACAGCTGATAAAGGGTAATTAGGAACTCCCCAACCTCCAGGATTTGTTGCTGAAAACAATCCCGTAATATCTTGAAAAAGAATACTTTTATTATCGCACGCTTCTGTAACCTTAAAGTTTACACTCGTTATTCCCGCCATTTATATTTTTTTTAAATACATAGATACAGAAGGGATTTCTCCCTCCTGTATTATGTAAAATTATTAAACTGCTTATGCGTTACCTCTAACGTAAGCTACTGAAATGTAGTGTACACCATTAACTGCTGTTACTGTACCTCCCATTGTTACATGAATTGCTCCAGTAAAACTACCTGCTAAAGGGATTGGGTAACCTGCTTTTGCATTACCTGCAGCAACTGCTCCCATAAGCCAGTTAGTAGCTCCACCTACTGCTACTCTTACTGTTCCGGTACCTGCTAAAACAGCTCCGTTTGCAGAACTAGTATTTAAGTAAACGCCTACTACCGAAGCATCTGCTGGAATCATTTGTGTTGATACCATTGGGCCTCCTGCTGTAGATCCGTCATAAACTACTGCTATAGAAGCAATCTCAACGTTTGCATTAACCGCTCTATTTTCTATCATATTTGCCATTATTGTATATTTTTAAAGTTAATTATTAGTTGATTATATTGCTATGTTCGGGAAGTTACCAGGTAAAGAAGCCATCCAAGGATTAATTTCTGCCTCAAAAGCTGCTTTCTGTCCTAAACCTGCACCACCTGCACAATCTATTGCTACTATAGTCATTTCTGGACTTAGTCCGTCTTTATTAAGATTTGCTGTAGCATGTTTATCAGAATGCATAACTGTGTATACATCATAAAGTGCTGTAGCTACTGAGTACACTGGGTAAGAAGGTACTGGGAATCTCATTAAATTCGTTATACCATCGTATCCTAATGCTGCTCTTTCTAAATCAGAAACATGAGGGAATGTACCAGATCCGTATAACGGAGTAGTACTACCACCAGCTCCAGAAGCAACTGCTAAAGTAGTTGTTCCACCATCATTAAATCCACCACCTAAAGCGATTTTCCATGTAACTTGCTCATAACCATCTATGATTTCATAAGTTTGTGCTAAAGCTGTTAAGGTAATACCCCAATTTGCTCCTACACCTACTGCTGCTACTGCTGTCATTAATGTAGCTGCTACTGGATCAGCATTGATTGCTGCTGCTAGAGCTTGTGCAATTTCTTGCTGAGTAGCTGTTGCATCAGAAGTATAGTTAAATCTTCTAACTAATTGTCTTTCAGATCCAATAACTTTATCATATGTAAATATAATAGATAATGTATATTCTACTGAATTTACTAAGTTGATAGAACCAGCTCCACCACCTATCGCACCTACTACAGATACTTGTTGTACTGCTGCTGCATAGGTAGTTCCTTGCCATTTAGATACATGTAATCCTTGTATCTTTGCAGAGAACTTTGGCGCTGCTGCTGCAGTTGCACCACCTTGAACGATATAACAGTAATCACTATTTGCAATAGTATCACCTGCATTCATTATAGTCATGTCGTCTTTAACGACTGCTATTTCCCCTACCGCTAATGTAGCTACCGTTAAAGCCGGTGTTCTTGCTATATTTTTTCCGATAAGGATTTTATAATTTTCTTGTCTTGCCATTACGCGTTTGTTTTAAATTATTATTATTAAATTAATTACTCTTGTGTCATCTCCGCCATTATGTGAGATTGGAATCTTGGACTAGCTATATTTTCTAATGCTAATGTTACCGCACCTACAACAATTTCTTCATGAGTATGATCTGCTAACTCACAATCAACTGCAGGAAAATTTATTATATCTAATCGTACTGGTTCCCTCAAATATCTAAGGAAATAACTATTTATTGTAAAACTCCCATCAGTTAATAATTCTGCCCAAGTTCCATGCATAAGCCTTAATACTACTCCTTGCGAAGGTTTATTAAAAGGATCATCAATCACTTTGTTATAATCATTATGTTGTAACGCATAAACTCCAACTCTTTCATCTACCCAACTGCCATTGCAGTCCATATAACGAATTTCACATTCTTCGTTAATGGCGAACCAATAAATGGTCGGACCTCCTATAATACCATTTGGTAAATCAAATAAAATACCATTAGGTTTAATAGGAATTTGTGTCGCAGATGGAGGTAAAGTTATCTCTGTTACAATAGTTCTTAAATCGTCAGTACGTTTCTGAGTCTCCTCAAAAGTTTCGCTCTTCGGATCATGGGTGTAGCGTTGTTTTACAAAACGATCTTGTGACCTATTAAGCCACAAATCGATTTCTTCAGGTTCAAAGTTAGGGTAGTTAAGACTATCTGTCTTATCTAACCCCACTTTAAACTGTATATGCATTTCTGCTAATGTCATTATTTTTTAGTTGCTTTTAGTTTAGCTTTTAATGATAATACAATATCCTGATTTTTACCATCTTTTAGGTATATTAATGTTTGTTCTAAATCATGTCCAATAGCACTATCACCGAACATATAATGTCCGCCTCTAATACGTAACGCATTAATTCCTACGAGATCGTTTACAAATACTCTGAGCTTAAAATCTGGAAGCCCTACAGTGTCATTGAATTCTTTTGGATCTTTTTCTATGATTTCCGCAAGTGAGTTTTCAATTAGTGTATCAGAAGCATTTGATGCTTTCTTACCTAATATATTTAACACATTACGCATCTCAGAAGAAGTCATTGAATTAAATGCTTTGTATGCAGCTCTTCTTGATTTTACTTTTAGATTATCTTTCTTAGCGTCCTCTTCAGCATCATATAATACATACTCTGCTTTAGGCCAAGACATCAAATCATTAACTGAATTTGCTACACGGTTACTTGCCATTAAGATTTTATAATCTATAAAATCACGTGGTAAGTCTAATTTTAAAGTTTTAGCTTTATCATTTAGTACAACTGTGTAATCTTGCCAGTACTCTGAATATTTACCTAGCGTTCCGGGTTTTAGTTGCAACTGTACTTCAAGTTCCTTTTCATCTTCTGAAGTAAGACCAGTTTCATAGCCCCCTCTTCCGAGAGAGGCTATGACTGTGTCTTTACACTTCGGGAATCTATGGAATCCTGACCAGGACTGTCTTTCTAAAGCCTTAAGAACTACTTTTCCGTCTTTTGTTTTCATGTTTATTATTGTTAATTATTAACTATTTGCTGCTACTTTCGTACAAATCAACTCACCACATGCCATAGGGTTTTTAATCATCACCCCACACTCTGTTAACATATGCACTGAATAACCATCAAGATTATCAGAACGCATTGTATTAACTGATTTAGCTGTATTACCAAATGGATCTACAGAACCAGCAGTATGCCACATCATATCCTTAGAATCATTTTTATGTACTGATTGGATGTTTGATTCTCCACCAGCCATACCAAAGTCAAGGAATGTAAATCTGTAAGACTCAATAGGTCTTCCAGTATCTGCATGTAACTGTCTGTTAATTACTGTATTATCATATAAAGGTAAATGCTTAAGAGTAATTTTTGTACCGTTTAATCCCATATAAGTTTTAAACTGTCCTCCTAAAGCTAAATTCTGTCCGCTACCAGTAATGAATGTTGAATCTACAAGAACCCAATTTGAAGCTGCTGTTTTCATAGCTTTATCAAATTCTGCAAATCCGTATTCACCTGTGAAGGCAACAAATTCTCTTGAAGACTCAGGCATTACATTGTAAGAAAGATCAATTAAGAAATCTCTAATAATGTTCTCTGTCAATGTAGAGTAGAAACGTTTATTAGCTGGAGCAATTTGCTCTCTAATACCTGCTCCTTCATAAACTGGAAGACCATTATTACCTAACATGTTAGTAACACCATTAGCGTTAGCTGAAAATGTAGAGTACCAATAAGATCTTTCAATCTCTCTATACCACTGAGCCATTGCTTCCCATTCTGCATATCTTGTCCATACAGTAGTTTTTTTACTTGGGTTTGCTGGGTCAGCTAGTTGAATAACAAGAGCATCAGTTGCTGCTGATCTTGTTACTGTGTACGACTTTCTTAATGTCGATAAATGATTTCTCATTTTAAATGGAGCACTAAAAGTCGTGTTACCACCAGTTGAGAATTCAGGAACTGTAGTATACTCTTTCGAGAATTCACTACCTGAATCAATCAATAATGGGTCCATGAATTTAGTTGGATCTGGAGACGTTAGTTTCAACGTGTAGATCCAATCTGATCCATCATAATATGGATCTTCCATTACTCTTACTCTGTAAGAGCGATCATCCGCAACCAATACTTCTTGGTTAGCGAACCATTTTTCTCCGAACTTAACTCGGAAAGTTGTTCCATTTAAACCTGGTGTTACTCCACCATCGCCTAAATTTCCAGACACTGGGATTGCCTTTTCATCATCTCCTTGTAAATGCCAGTCATATTCTCTGTTACCGATTTCAGTAGATCTTCCCATCCCACTAGTTAAGTATTGGATAGGGTTAGAGCCCTGCATCCCAAAAATACGAGTAACTAATGTACTCATAACTTCTGGTTCAGTTAAGTATGCTGACGAAAGGTGATTTTGTTGGGTTAATCCCGAATGCCATTTTGTTTTGTAAAGTTGCAATCCGTTTATAGCCATTCACTTTTTCTTTTTTAATTAATAAATTGTTTACTTAAGTGCATTTTCAAATAAACTGAAATCAACTTCTGTACCTTCTGCATGTGTTCTTGTCTTGCTTTTAAGTTTCTTAGTAGAAATATTAGAAGCCCTTTCAAGATTAGCTTTAAGTGAAGAAGTAGCTTTTGTTCTAGCTTTCTTTTCAATTTTTGAGAAATTGAACTTATTATAATATAACCAAGCCATTTTCAGTTGAGAGTCTTTATCAGCTTCAGAATCTGAAACTAGCCTTGTCTTCCCTGTTTTTCTATCTACCTCTGTTATATAATTATAGAAATCCTTTTTTGCTTTCTTACTTATACCGAATCCAGCGATTTCTTCTCTGGTATCAATATCTTCTTTTAGACTTACAAGAAACTCTTGATGGTCTTTTGCTTTTTGTTTAGACTTATCATCTTGATCACGTAATAAGTTCTGTCGATCTTTTGTTTGCATTTGCTTTAGTTTTGATAATGCTCTAGTAGCTCTTTTAGCTATTAAACCACCATCAACAAAATCTTGAATATCTGCAGAGATCTCTTCTTGTGTGAATCCATCTCTTCGCATTAACTCTGCAACTAATTGTTTTTGTAGATTCTCTTTTCCATCAATCATTTTATCATCGATCTTAGAAAAGTCAACATCACTTGTTGCTTTAACAAAGTCTTGTGGGTTGCCCCCTTTATCTACATATTCGATAAACTCTTGAGCTAAAGGATCTAAATCTGTTTTATACTTCTCTATACCTTTCTTAATCTCATTCTGGATAAGTGTTTGGAAACCTTCTTCGGAATCATCGAACTCTTCTTCCTCGAAATCAACAATGCCCTCTTCTTTTAAAAAGTTTGCAATAACTCCTAACTGAGATACTTCAGAATCTTGAGTTTGTTCTTCTTCTAAGTCTTCTTCAGTAGATTCACCTTCAGGAACTTCTTTTTTATATGCAATCTCTAAGTTACCTGCATTTAAATCTTCTTTTTTTTCTTCCTTAGTATCTTTCTTTACTTCTTCTGTATCCTCTATTTGCTCTTTAGTTAAATCTTTTATTCCAGTATCTGCTCCTAGTGTTTCAGTTAAATCCTGTTCTGGGACTTCAGTTACTTCTTTAACCTCTATATTATCTGTTGGTATAATATCAGCGGCTAAGTTTTTAAATCCATCTAATGAATTTTCGTTTGTTTCTTCTGACATAGTGTAATTTTTATTTTAGTTTACAAAAATATATTTAATTAATTATATAAAAAAACCTTTTGTAAGGAAAAAAATAAGTTTTTTATTGTTTATTATAGCTTTTTATCAATATCGATATGTTGGGTTTTTACTTTTCCAACGATCATAACCATAAGAGACATCATTCCACTTAGAAGTCATATAACCTTTCTTATGCCTATAAGGTGTTGATCTTTCTCTTTTAAATTTATCTTTATCCATCATCCATAATACATATTTTTCAGTTTCTGGATTTGTTTTATCGTACCAAGTTCTCCATCCTCCTGCTTTTTCTTCTTTAGATAGATCATTAAAAAATGTATCAAAGTTTCCAGGTCCCCAATTATATGCAGCAAAAGCACGAGCTTGTTTTTCTTCTTTTGTTGAAGCTGTATTTATAGTACTATTATTTGTAACCTTACCTTCATATAAACGATCCATATACACTCTCTGGGCTAATGAAGAAGCTGCAGGATCTGTAATCTTAGCTGTTTCTGGTATTAGTCCTTTATCTTTTAACTCTTTAAATGTTTCAGGTTTAAATTGTGCAACACCCATAGCTCCTTTCTGAGATACTTTTGAATTATCTCCTGTAGACTCTTTCCATACTTGGTCCTGGAATTGATCTGGAGTAAAGTTATCTTTTGAGTAACTATCTAATTGTTTATTTACTAAAGATTTATTTATAGCACTATAAGTTTTATTACCAAAATCTCCATCAGCTTTTATATCAAAGCCTTCAGATATTAATTGATTTTGTGTATTCATTACAAATTGTCCATCTTTCTTTTTACTTCTATAAGAATCAAGATCTGCCCAACCGTCTTTGTTTACTGTAAACTTTGTAACATCATCCTGTATAACAGGAAGCTCATAATCTGGATTAGGATCTCCCCCATTCTCAAAATTAACACGCTCAAAAAAGTTATATCCTTTATGCATTTGATTTAGGTTTCGAATTTGCAGCCTTACGTTTTATAGACTCATTAGCTTTATTAGAACGTTCTTTTTCTTTTAACTCTTCTTTTTTTAATCCTAACTCACTTTGCATTTTTTGTCTTTCCATCATCTGCTTTGCATTATCAGCGCTTTCTTGAATTCCAGCTGCTGCTTCTTTTCTATCAACATAACCATCATTATTATCATCTGCATCAATCATACGAGCCTCTGCATTTATCATAGCAACTTTAACTTTAGTTTCATTGTCTAAAGCAGTACGTCCATCTTCTCTGTCTTCTTTAGCCATTTCTTTTTCAGCTTCAGCTTGTTGTTGTTGTTGAGCAGCTTGTTGTTCAGACTGTTGTTGTTCTGCTTGTTTCTTCTCCATCTCAGCTTGAGAATTTTCTAACATCTTTCTAACCTTAGTAATAGATTCAGATTGTAATATACTTGCAACATCTGTAAAAGAAACTACTCCTGCCTGAAGTGCGGACTGAGCTAAAGACTTTAACGTATCTAAAGCTTGATCGTCTTTAGAAGAGTTTGATACAAAAATACCATAACTAGAATTTGTAAAATCTTCTGGTTCTATATTTAAAAATGTTCTAGACATATCATCTGCTATATACTGGATCTTCTTCCCATCTCTATAAGCCATTTTAGCAACATCAACTAACGCTGTTAAAACTTTTTTCTTACATTCATTATGAGAATAAAACCAGAATTCTGTTATATGAGAAGACTGTGTTACAGCTCTCTCAGTATTTCCTACTAACTCTGAAGTTTGCACTTGTCCTTGACGCTGTCTACTAACCCCAGATAATTCACCAAGTTCTGTTTTAATATTATCTAATAACTGTACATGAGTATTAATATAATTACCCATTGATAAATCAATACTTTGAAACTGATTAAAAGCTGGAGCTTGTTGGGATCTATTCCCTTCTTCCCTAGAATTAATAAACATGACTCCCATTGATTCTAAATAATACATCCATTTAGAAACATCCCAACCTTCAGATGATGGTATTTGAGATATGTCCATAAGAGCTACTTTACCTTTAGACTTCGCAATAGCGAGTTCTGTTCTATAATAAATAATATTATATAAGTACTGGAAAGGTTTCATACGATCAATTAGTGAAATAGATTCTGCATTTCTCTCATTATAAATAAATCCAACATAACCTGACTTTACATCACTTGGGTTAGATAAGTCTCGTCTTTGATTTAGTTTTGGTTTTACATTTACATAAATATCTTCAGCAATCTTTGTTCCCTCCCAATATTCACTAATCCAGTACCAACGTAACTCAACACCATCAAATAACCACTTCTTTCCTTTCTTCTCAGCATACTTTGGAATTTCAAATATCTCATCTACTATATCCTCTTGCTTTGTTCCGGCCTCATCTGTATAACTTATTATACCTATCTTTCTCATAGATTTCCACTCTACTTGTAAAACCCTAACCATTCCATTTCTTCTATAAGATCTCATAGTCCCAGGATCATAAACCCCACTACCAACAGTATCTAAAACATTAGAATAGTTTATAATATTAAATTCATTATAAGGATAATTTAATCCTCCTTTATTACTAGGATCTGTACCTGTTGAACCGCTTTCTAATCTATCTAACTCAGTTGGGTCTAAATATTCATAATACTCATCAAGTACTGTAGATAATGTTAACCATCTTTCTTCTATCACAGCTTGAGACTCATCAATCCAAGGAGAATCTGGATCAAGGATAACACGTACATCTAACGGGTTACATACCCGTACTGTAGGATTACCGGATATATCACCGACCCAGTAAATCTCTTCTCCAGCTATTAAGGCATCTTTAAAACCTCTATTAAATTTTTCTTGTAAATCATCTTCTCTTACTAAATACTCTAAAATACGTTGAGCAGTTATTTCTCTAATATCTTGGTATTCGTAATTTATATATTTTTCAATTTGTTTTGGAGTCTGTGGTTGCATTGCTGCAGCTTTCTCAGGATCTGCTGATGCAGCTTGTTGCATTTGTGCTTGTTGTTCAGCTTCGTCTTGAGGACTAACCACCACAGAATATAAATATTCCAACAACATTTCTTTTTTAAGTTCTTCTATTTTAGATATAGCATCTGGATCATGTGATACAACTTTAAAATTAAAAGGTCTTTTTATTTCTTCTCCCATAAGAAGTTGAATCTTTGGGGATATAATATCATAATGTTGCATTGTTGCAGGAAAGTTTGACTCTTCTACACCGAAAGGATTTAGAACATATGAGAAATCTCCTTGGTTCAACTTACCATTGAACAAGTCATAATTAACTTGTTTCTTTACTCGGGAAGATCTCCCATTATAATTAACATCTCCATATGTTATTTTTTCTAATTCATCTATACAAGTCTTAGCCCACTTTTTTCCTTTCTGGGAACGTGCTAGTCTCTGCCTGGGTAAGTCTCCTAAAAGATATTCTCCTTTTCCTGTATTCATTATTCTATAATATTAATCTACAAAAGTATATAATTTCTTTTGATTATTAGGTTAAAAACTCATTTTTCTCTTTTTAAAGTGTGAAGTCCTCCAAAATTTATCTCCTACACCATAATCAAACTGTGCTTCTAAATCAATTTGGTAGTTCTCATGGGAGTGTAAAATACATAACATAAATGCTATTGCCCTATCAAAGTTACCATTTTTATCATAAGCAATCAATTCTTTTAGTAATGGGATAGATAAAATGGAATGTAAATTTAATTGATCTCCTTCATCTGTATCTGCTCGCTTCTCTAATAGCCAATCTCTTAAATAAATTTCAGCCTGCACTTTAATAGGTTCACTCATGTGAACGCCATATCCCCGAGCCACAGTTGATCTGTTTACTATATCTTTTAGTATACCTGGTTGGGCTTTTAGGAGGTGTAAACATTTTTTCTGCTCAAAATATATTTTTAAACCTTTTAAATTATTTTCATATAATGTTTGTGCATTATAATACGTAAGCAATTTTCTTATAGTTTCATAGTATTCTTTTGCAGTTTCAGGTCTTCCTGTATATTCTGCTACAGGTAAACTATAGGTCTTATCAAACTTTTGGAATGTCTTATAAATAAAAGTACTTCCTAAAGAATTAGTTGTTGAGGTGTCTTGATCGTAAGGGTCAGTCCCTGCAATATATAAACCAAACGGAGTTTCATCTGCTCCATCTCGATAAGGGTGTTCCCAAATAACAACACATCCTGTTTTATCTTCATTGGGTTTTAATGGAAACTTTATAATAGGTTTTAACTCAATATTAGGAGTCCACTTTACTTTATCTTTTTCCCAATAGAATTCTCCTATCATAGCCAGGTCTTGAGCTTTTTTAGTAACTTCAATCTCAGCAAGCCATGCATTCAATTCAATAGTAGGAAATATATTACCACTTGTTTTTAAGAATGCTTCTCTAGGAGTTTTTGGGGATTGGGTGATATACTTTTCCCAGGTAGACCTTGAATCTGTAGTTTTTATAATACCGCGTTCTTGGTCTAGAAATGCTTCTGCAGCTTTTCTATTTGAGTTACCTTCTTCGTCTACCATTTTTACAACCTCACCTGTATCTGGTAGGGTTACCTTTCCGGGCTTGTACCACATATCATCAATAAAGAATCCGCAGTTTGTTCCTGCCCCACCTTCGTCATATATATTTTCATAAGGTCTTAACCAGTATTTTTCTGGGTTATAAAACATTTCTGCAAAATCATTTGATCCCCCATCCATATCACCACCTGTCCCAAAGATTAATGGCATTCCAATCATAACATTACCATCTCTAAACACGGGTGCAGTTACCATATAGGCATTTATAAGGTTTGGGAATTTACCTGCTTCCTCGAATAGCATTAAGTCTGCTGTTTTACCAATAGCTGCAGAGAAGTTATCTTTAAATGTTAATGTAAATATCTCACTATTATACCCATTCCAAACTTCTTTACCATCCACAACTTCTTTAAATCTTGCTTTAACAAAATCTCTTCTATCTGGATTTCTTCTTTTCCCCCATGCAGTATATTTATTTATAAAGTTTAACATTTCGAATGCCATACTCATTGTAGCTCCAGAATATGCTTGTAAATATGCACCAATTATACTTGTAGAATCTCTAAAGAAATTATATTGATATACACACAATGCACCATTCTTATATGAGAATCCTTTTCGACGGGCTTTAGCTACAATAACTCCTTGACCATTTTGCCGAGCCAACTCACATTCCATAAAGTAATAATAATCCATATCTAAAAAACTTGGGAATGTTAAAATCTTTCTTTCTATTTTACCTTGTTTAACTGTTGCTTTAATTTGTGTAAAGTTTAAATAGAAATAATGCGCGCCCGTAATCCTTACCCCTCCTAAACTAAAACCATCCATACAACGTTTTGTTTGTTCATCCCAATACTCTCTGTACGCGTACGTACCTGGAGGAGAGTTAGTGTAATAACCATTTTTTATAAAATTCTTAGCCTCACAAGAGAACTCTCTAGTGTTTACAAAAGAAGGAACTATTTGGAAATGATTCATTTTCTTATTAATATAGTTACATCTCCTCCTACATTAGAAGATTGAAATTTTAATTGTCTACGGTTATCCGAAAAATATGCAAGTTGATCTTTTCCTATTTCTAGAGACGCTCCTGCTGGGATTATGACTTGATGTAAAATATAATATACTGTTCCTGCAGTTGGAATATTTGGCGGATCTTCTACAAATAAATCAACAGTTACAGGTGCAACTGCAGTACTCGTATTTGTAATAAGTATTCTTGTAAAAGTATTCTGTGGATAAGCTAATCTAGTTATAAGATTATCTAGGATATTTAGTATTTCATATTGTGGTTCGTAGTATTCTGATTCCATTATAATATTGGTGTTTTAATTACTATAGTAAATTGGCTATAAGCTTTTTGAGCTGGTTGTAATATAGCTGGACAAATTATATCTCCAGCAGTAAGACCAAGATTTACAGACATTGATTGTGCTATGCAAAAACCTTGATACGAACTACCAGAACCACCAGTTTGATCAGCCGCTGCGTATGCTCTCAAGGTCAGAGTTGAAGCCGCTGTATTTGCTCCAAAACCAGAAAAACTGTTATGAAACAAACCTAAAGCACCTTGAACGTTAGCTGAATTATTTCTTATTAGACCGTAAAAACCTACTAAAATACACTCGTCATAAGGAACAACAAAACCATTTTGTTTTGATCTCGCTTGAGAGCTAATTACACTACCATCTACAGCTGTCCCACTTACGCCAGTGTTAGTACTCCAAGTAGTTGAGCCTGGACCATTTGTGCCAGGTATTGCCCAATTAGTAGCTATATTTGCATTACCATGAAAACTAATATATTGATATGTGTATCTTGCATCAATAGCTCTTTTTACTCCTGCTGGCGTAGTAGCTAAAGTTGTACTCGTTCCTGTACCAGTTTCTGCAGCTGTTGCTAGCTCTACCGCTCCGCTTGTAGTAAGTGTAGCTGCATTAATTGATATAACTGGTGTTGCTCCACCTGAAGAAACTATAGGAAGAGTTCCTGTTACAGCAGTTACTGTTCCTGTATACTGATCTGTAGAATTTACTGTAACTGTAGTCCCTGTTGCTGAAGTCGTAACATTTGTTCCTCCCGCTATAGTAAACGTACCACTTGTAGTAATAGTACTTGTACTACCAGCATCTGAGGTTAATCCTATAGAAGTTACTGTCCCCGCAGCATAAGCTGGTACTTTCCAAGTATTATCGCCACATAAAAACTTAGTAACGTCAGGTGTACCAGTAGCAGTTAAATCTACTCTACCAAGAGTTACAGCTCCTGTTGCATTTGTATTAGTAATTTGATTAGCAACAAAAATACCATTACCATTTGAAAATGTAGTTACACCTGCTGCAGTATATGTCGGTACGTCCCACGTATTATCTTTACTTAAAAATCTAGTGTTTACATCTGAGGTTCCATCAACAGCATTTAAATCGACTGTTCCTACACTTACTGCTCCAGCTGCGGCTGCGTTAGCAGTTATATTTATATATGTTCCCGCAGTGCTTGTAAATGTTGTTACACCTGCAGCTGGAATAGTTGGAAAAGTAATTAAATCACCTGCACCATTTATATATTGCGCAGCTGTTCCAGCAAACTCAAAATCAAATGTTCCACTTGTAGTAATAGTATGTGAAGCCGCCGTACTTATTGTAAGGCAATTTCCATCTATCATTGCAGTCACACTAGTTACAGTTCCTACAAAAGTATTGTATAAAGGTATATCCCATGTGTTAGCCTTACTTAGAAATCGAGTATCCGCCACTGCTGTACCATCAACAGCACTTAAAGCAGCTGTAACAACAACATCTCCTACTGTAGGAGTATTAGGAGTCAGATTAATATATGAAGTATCTTTAGTAGTAACTGAATCAACACCTCCTGCTGCTATTGCGCTATTCGTTCCTACCTTACCATCCTCATCAACAACAAGAGCTTTAGTAGATGTAGAGGGATCAGCTTTCTCTATATACACATAATACCTAAACCTAGATATTAAATCCCAGATATGTTGACCTATCCATTTCATGCTCTAGGTCCTGTATCAGGAGATAATCCTCCAGTTCTTGTTTCATGTTTCTCCGTATGCATATATTTAGTTTTACCATCTTGATCTTTATAAGCTACAGTAAGTTTCTTTCTATTTTTCCTATGAGTTACAAAACTTATATGTAACCAATTAGGATTATGATCATCACCAAACTCCCAAATCATCTGATCAAATATTAGATTATCTTTTATATAGTAATACATTTCGGCATTTGTCTTATGGCCAAATGTATCATCTATATCTATAGCCTGACCTTTCATATGCTGAGAAGACCTACTTCCTCCAATAGCTGTATTTAACTTTTTTCCTCTAAACATGCTAGTAATTTTTATAGGTCCTTCAACCCATTCTCTTAAAGGCTCAAAGAAATTTTCTGCAAGATCCATCATACATTTTAGTTGTTCTGGGCCCGGAATATTACTTATACCTCGGCGTAAAGCTGTCCTACTAAACATAGCTTCTTCGTAACTAATATGATCGCTTATCTTTGTCATCTTAGCAGCACTTAGTCCCACACCATCCAAGTTGGATTTTGTTTCCTGTAATTTTACAGACTCCTTTACAGACTGCTTCTTTAACTTTTTCAATAGTACTTTTAATTTTTTGATGAGTGCCATCACACCATCCATCCACATTTGCTGTTTGTCCACATTCACATTTTTTCATTATTATATTTTTTTAATTTAATTTGTTTTAGACATATGTTCTCCTACATTTCCGACAGCGTAACTTCCAAAAATCCATATTATAAAGTTACTCCATTCATCGAAATTTGATTTTCCTGTCCATAAAATAACCGTAGCTATTATAAATAATAATAGCGCAAAAGTCATCTTACGTCCTCCTAAAAAGTTATATATTTTAATCATTGTTTTATTTTTAAATTAGTTGCACATTCCTAATGATAATACAATTACTACTATTAATAGATACATTGCAAATATTTTCCATGCTATCCATTCTTGATCTCGTTTTTTCATACGGATGCATTTTTTAATTTTAATAACACTTCACATTTCTCATACTCTTCAGTTTCTACAAAGTATTCAATCATTCCATCATAGTCCGGACCTTCTTCTTGTATATTAAAAGGTAACGGAATTTCGTCATGTAGATCCATAAGAGCTTCAAAAGTTGCTTTTCCTGTTAGGATAGCATATGCATTATTCATTGCATTATCTAATATTTCAGTATCATGCTGTTGATTCATCATAGTTTCTTTTTTTTATACTATTAATCATCTTCTCTAAATATCTCGAAAACATTTCTACAGGCATCCATTCTAATGTAAGAATAGATTTACCTCGGTAGAATAATACATTTCCATACACATCAATAGTGTCTTCACCTCCTACTTTTCTAGTTAACAATCTCTTGTTCTCTTTAGTAGCTCTAAAACCATAGTGGTCTACAAGTTGTTTTCTAGTTATTGCCATGGTCTGTTTCTTTTAGTAACGGCCATCTACCATCTGGACATTCAGAACTTCTCCATCCAGCTTTAGTAGCAATACCGCATCCACATAAATTACAAGTATTTTTACTTGTTTTATGATGACACTCATCGCATAAACTTAATCGTAAACCCAATTCTTCCTTTGTAGTTTTAGTCATACCGTCAGCTACATGATCTACTATCGCTTCACCTAAACTCAAAGCTTTCTTTAACAGACCTGGTTCAGAAGCTTTATGAGCTTCTTCTCTTCTAGCTTTTTCTTTGTCTGTTATAGGGTGAGCTGTTACTGATTTCCCTCCACCTGTTACAGCATTTTGTTTAATATAATCAGAGTCACCAGGACTTAGCCCTGTTGTAACTGTTTTTACTATCCCATCTTTTATGTCTACCTTCGCTCCTCCTGGAGGAGTCACCATTGCTGGTGAACTAGTAAACCCAGTTTGAGGGTTCGCATTTACTTGTGGGGATTGTTTACTCCCCTTATTACCACATCCACATCCCATAATTTTAATTTTTTTATTATTAACGTTCGTACATTCCTATCTCACCTCCACCGCGGACACGAGAATCAGTTTTAACTTCTTTTTTAATCCTAGTTTCAAGTTTATCTAAACTATCCACAATGTTTCCAACTTTTTCTAAATTAACAGCTACATCCTTTGCTGTATATATAGGTTTACCATTGTCATCAACTTTAAGAAAATCTATAGTCTCAAAGTATCCAGCTAGCTTATCCGAAGCTCCTTTAGCTGCTCTCATTAATCTCATAGTATGAGTTTCTTGAAAGTCTAAATACCTCTTAATAGCTATTTTAATATCTTCTGTTTCTTTCCATCCTTCTTCTTGCATGTAATCTTTTATAATTACATCTTTTCTTTTTGAGTTTGGATACACTGCGTAAGGGCTGCTATAATCACACATAAAATAAACATATGATATTTCTCTTGTTGCTTTATCCTTTCCTTTAGTTTTATCCTTTTTCCATATCTCTCGAAACCCTGGTAGAGCTAGGGATTCTGGATTAAGAACTATATTTCCGTTTTTTAAATCAAATAATGCCATATTAATATTCGTCACAAGGTTTAATGAAGGTATTACAATCAATAGCTTCTGATTCTGGTTCATTCGGTGGTTGTGGTGGTGATGGACATCCTAATAAACAATCAGCCTCACCAGTTGGTCCTGTATATTGCCCGCTCCCATCTCCTGGATCAGAACAAATACCAGTTAAAGGATCACAATTCCATGTTTCACAAATGCAAGCTTGTTGGCAAGCATTTAATGTAGAATAAGTACCTGATCCATCACCCGGATCAATACAATCACATGGACTAATACAATTCCAAGACGGTGTACAACAAAGAGCACTATAATTAGGATCTCCTGGTATACAATTTGGAATAGGATTTCCTAATACTTGCCCATTTATATTAATATCAGGATAAGTATTACCTCCTCCTGTAAAGTTTGTTATATGACAAGTATAGTTACCTGGAAGATGGCCATGAGTTTGCCAGCATGCTAAAGTAAAACTGCTATTAGCAGTAGGAGCTGCTCCTGAACCTATTGTGATAATAGAAGTTCCAGCTACACCATCTTTGATTCCTGCTGTTACAATATTTCCGCCTCCATCTGTTACATTCCAATCAAAAGAAGAATTAGCTCCAGTATTACAACCTCCTCCTCCGCAAGTTAATTCCCATCCTATTTTTCCATTCGCTATATAACCGTTACAATCTGCTGATGCATTTATACAACTCTGACAGTACTGGCTGTTACAAGAATATCCGGCCCACGTTGTACCTTGGTTCGGCGGGCATAAACAACCATTCCCTGCAACCTGAATAGTTATTCCAGTATCAAAGTAAAGCATTGGTGGAGAATCAGTATTAACCCCAGTATAATAACCTCCACTTATAAGATCATCCATTAAGTCTTCCCAATATTCATAATACATACCTCCATTCACAGGAGATAGAGGATGAATTGCTATTGCTGTATTAGTTATTAGATCACATACTGTATTTATAGCTATGTATGAAATTTTATATAAAAGATAATACATTGGTGGGCTCCCTATTATGTCTTCTTGCCAACAAGGTTGAGGAAATGAAGTTGGGCTACCCGGTGGTTCTACATCTGAAAATACTATGTTTCTTAAATTTTGTCCAGGATATAAACCTACAATCTTGGTAAGTATCCATTGCCATCTTACTAAAGAACTATTCCCTGAAACGTCTTGCTGACAGTGGTTAGTAACATATGCAGGATAATTCCCTGGTCCTGGTAAAAAAGGATTAGTTGCATATATCATTGCCGGTCCTGGTGAAGGTGGGCTCTGACAGATCATATCTAAAGGAAATGGAGTAGGTGAAACATCTCCTAAGTAAGGTAAAAAACTAGTAGGAGAAACTGTTATAGGAGAAGTGGCTTCTCTCTGAGTAATATACTCTGCATTTATTCTTTCTGTTTCTAGAGCATTATATGTTCTGAAATCATTACCTGGACCAGCTATAACTAACTGAGGAGGTTCTTCTACATTTAAACTTTGAAAAAATTTCTCTTTATTAACTACAGTTTTAGTCTTATCCCTATGGTTTATGTTACGTGCCATAGATGGAGCCTTGCTCGCATATTTTTCTTCCCAGTCCTTCTCACTAATACTTTCAATTACAACTTCTCGTAAACCAATATCATTCACTTTTACATCTCCTGTTAAAGGATTATTTTCTGTAAGCCTAACCTCACTATCAAAGTTTGTATGTAGTATTTTATTATTTTCGTTTGGGCGGAATAGTTTTAGTAAAGCCATATACTTATCATAGATTGCTTTACTACCCACTCTAAAAGGTGTAGTTAACCCTGGAAAATCAGAAATTCTCCATGGTTTACTATGATCAGGATCTCTATGATCATTTACATCCTCTTTATTTATATCATTATTAATATCCATTTATCATGAAAATCCTAAATTAGGATTAGAAGGGAAAGAAGGCCAATAACCTGACATCGGAGCATTAAAAGCATAATTACCTGCAGCAAACTCAACCTCTTCGTGCTCTATAGATGCAATTTTACTTTCATAAGTATAAATAGCTTTTACGTTATCAGCAGCTATTGCTTGATCTAGCCATATTTGAATCTGACGTTTTTCAACACCTAAATTAAATATGTGATCTGAAACTTCTCCGGGAGTTGGTATTGGCATTAGCTATTATCCTTTAGTCCAAAATGCATATTCTACAACACAGTCACCTCCTGCTGCTTGTACCTCTAGTCCTACCCCACCTTTTAATGGCATGAACGAAAATTCGCCCGGATGTAGATCCATCATATTAACTGCTCCATCTGTTTTAACTATCACAACATTTGTAGCATCTGTATTTTTTACATAGATATATGTTGCTGTTGGTGCGGCTGCTGCTGTTAATATAACTGTTTCTGAAGCTGTAATAGCTTTTAGTCTAGATATTCCTAAGTTTGGTGTAGCTGTTGTTAAATTATCTGTCAAAGACATCGATAAAGCATCTGTTGCTATATCTCCTGCCGGCGATGTGAAACTTAATCCTACTGTTAATGTACTCATTATCTTTTATTTTTATTTATTAGTATTTTCATTTATTACGTACAATCTTTTTGGTTTTACTTTAAAAACTCCAAAATGATGTAATCTTACCTTTGCACAATTCCCCTCTTCCATTTTATCTCTAACAAATTTAAATTGTGATTTAACTATACTCTCAATAACGAATTCAGGTAAATCATGTTCTTTAGCTAGTGAAAGTATTAATTCTTTTTCATCATTCATACTATCTACATCTGTAATAAAGTAGAACATTTTTATCCGAACGAAGTGATGAAAAGTTCATGTACGTAATCATATTTCCCTGTGCTTTAGATAGTACAAGTGTAGTACCCGGAATGTCAGTAGCATCTTTACTTACTATATTAGTTAAAGTAGTATCAGTTGTAGCCTCTAACTGTCTTACCGCACAAAATGCTGCTTCTGGATACATACCCGCAGGTACACTAGCTCCCCCTGCTAGATATAAAAAACCACATCCTAAACTATTACTACCTGCTAATCTAATCGATGTTTCTATCCTTGTTAAATCTGTTATTGCCATTATATATTATTTTATATTATTTATTAGTAGCGGGAGATGGAATCGAACCACCGGATCCAGCTAATGAAACTGGCGAGTTACCATTACTCTATCCCGCGATATGTTTATTATAATAGAATGCTGTCTTAGGTTTTCTATACATAGTATCCCCTTCAACCTGTGGCGCATCCCATTCTGCTCTTGTTATTTTAACTTCCATAAAATCAAATAGATCTTTTAAGTAGTTATCTTTATTCTTTGTTCCGAGATCTCCTAATGCAGTATATAAAATTCCGCAGTCTATTCCTTCAGGATCTTTTAATTTCCACATTCTTCTCGGAGTACCGTCTTTTAATTCTTTTAAGTAAGTAACTTTTACACCAACTTCATTTAGCCACTCATATGCTTCCGTTCTATCTACGATATGCTTCCCTATTTGTTTATCTGTACAATGAAACCACTTTTTCCAATCATCGTTTTGTTTAAATTCTGCCATTAGTCTTATTTTAGCTATAGTTTACAATAACTATATTTATGGTACAAAGGTATATAAAAATATTTAAAACAATATTATTTTTTATATAATTTTTTTAATAAGGATTTAGAGACTCAGAGCATATAGGGAAAACTCCCCCCTACCCTTAGATCAAATCAAACCCCCCGTACGTCGAAATTAATTAGATCAAGACCATTACGGAATATGGATATGGAAGATATTAATCAACCTATCACTGCTACTACATCGGTAGCTCCAGTAGTCAACGCTCCTATTGCGTTAACTGTAGTTCGTGGTCCTTATCACAAGGATAACACGCACTTCTTCTACTTAGGCTCCGATGCACAGCGCTCACTAGACGTACAGACAGGAGAAATCAGCGATGATAGCTTCTCTCTCTACATGCCTGATGATGCTAGCAATAGCAAGTATCACCAAGCTGTAGCCTATCTAGCAGAGCATGGCTCTATCTCCTACAAGAGACTGAGCAAGTAGCAGTGGGTTCCTAGCTATCCGACCAGATAGAAAGAACTGAAGTCGCTATCCACTTCATTAATCAGTATAGCACACCTCTCTCCCCTTGACTAAGCAACTACGGCTAAATTTGGGA
>TARA_R110002050_G_scaffold249661_1_pt1 | contig 41624 bp, 34 predicted proteins | sample TARA_R110002050 | Tara Oceans TARA_R110002050 (sample SAMEA4396988) | marine metagenome | biome: Polar Biome; feature: [DCM] deep chlorophyll maximum layer (ENVO:01000326); material: water (ENVO:00002006), including particulate matter (ENVO:01000060) such as... | depth 25 m
ATTGAATTTATCAACAAATTACTCCACTTACCGACCAGACACTATTTACATTTTTTATTGTAATTATATGATGTTTTTTTATTAATTTTTAAGTTGTGTATTTAATTCGTATAAATTACCAGCTAATAGCACATCATTAAATCCATCATTATTAAAATCATCAACAAACATTGTTTGAATTGTTGTCCATTGAGACATTGCTGGCAGTTCACTTATTTTAAATTTTCCATTACCCATATTTTCAGCATAACAACTTGATAATTGAAATAGTTCACTTTTTTCTGCCTGACTGAGTAACTTTTTAGGAAAAACATCCTTTATTTCTGCCTTAGCAAAAGCTTTATAGTTTTTAAATTTTTCCTGTAAAGGAGGGATCTATAAAAATAGAAATTGCAACCATTCTCCAATTAAAATTAAATCTTTAAAACCATCTGCATTTATGTCTGTCCAAATTCCATCTTGCACCATTCCCATGCCTTGTCATGCTTTTGCTTTTCCCTTAGTTCCATATTAGTCATTTTACATAGAGCTTTCCTTTAAGATAATTGACCCTTAAATGATCTGTTATCTTTTATTCGAGAAAACCCTCCATAATTGTAAACAACAACCAATCGATAAAGGAAGTGGTTCATTAATAAGGGGTAGCATAGTTATTAAATATCTGAAAGATTAAAAAAAATGAATTTAAAAAGGCCTCACTCACAAGAATGATTTGGAGAGAAGCCTTAATTGGTTTTGAATGCAAAATTTTTAAATATTACAATTTAACTAATTTTACAGTGCTTTTTGCGCCTAAGTTATTTTTAATTTTTGCAACATATAAACTTTGTGGAAGTTGTGATATATCAAACATTTCACCCTTATTAAAATTGCCAATAAATTCTTTAACGAGTTTCCCCATTAAATCAAAAATTTGCAATCCACTTATATCTTTATTTATTGAAAAGGTGTTGTTTACTGGGTTTGGATAGAAAGTTACAGTCATAAGTGACTCAAAATATTTAGTATTCAACGTTGCAGTCTTATTACCGTAGATCCTAAATCCTCCGGCAGGAATATTGATAGGGCTTGCGGTATTGGTAACGTTTATTAATGTGCTTCCAGATGCATCCATTAAATCATACCAGGTTCCCGTATATGGGAAATTGGGCGTAATATTTTGAGAGGCCAACCCAAAATTAGAAAGGATCACCACATTTTTTAAATCTGTGGATGCCAATGCATCATCCCAAATATAAATTTTTGGGGTTAAATTGGAGGATCCTGTCGCAATGGAATAATTACCTTCAAAAACGGCTTCAGTGGTTTTTAGTTTTATTAGTCTGGACCAGTCGTTATAAATTTGATTTCTGTTGGCATTGCCTAACCAATTGCTGACCCATTGCGGTTGTGGTTTGGTGTCCAGTTTACAATCTGGATTATTCACGGTACCATCATTGCAGGTAAAAATGGAATTCTCCATCCCCAAATCGGCAAAGTGCCAGATCATTTTTGGACCTGGAATCGTTAAGCTTACAGCACCCAAAGCAGACATTCTGGACAGTGCCGTATTAAGGTCTTTTACATTATAACTACCACTGCTGTTCCCAAAGGTTACGTTTTTATACATCAAGCGCTCCTCATCATGGCTTTCGGGGTAGCCCATAACGCGTTTGCCCGCAAACCCGTGGGCAAGATGCCCCATTCGGCTGATATCGGTATTAGAGGCGAAACCCATGGTTAACTGATTGTATTGGTCGGTCATTTTCCCCCACATCATAATCCCTTTAGGAATGGCGTCACCCATGCGGTAATTGGCCCATTGCTGTTCCTCGGTATCTCCACCCAAATGCTCAAAGATCACATATTGGGTTTCATCCAAGCTCCAAGCATAATCGGCATATTCTTTTAAAACGTCCACCCGATCCTGCTGGTAACTGTTTGTGCAAGGTTCCTGGCCACCTGCAACGTTTGGGGGACAATTTTGTGTAAAGCCTTTGGTTAAATCCCAACGGAAACCATCAATGTTAAAGTCTTCAATCCAGTGTTTTAAAACACGTTTTACATAATTTTTAGTTCTTGTTTGTTGGTGATTAAAATCGGAACCAACACTATAACTATGAGTTGCTACTTGATTAAAATATGGGTTTTCAGAATTTGGATCTCCCCAACCGTCACCGTCCGGATCATTCATCCACATTCTGTTCATCGGGTTTCTACCAAATGCATGGTTTAAAACGATATCCAAAATAACCGCGATGCCATTTTGATGGCACAGGTCTATAAACTCCTTAAACTTAGTTTCAGTGCCATAATATTTATCCAGTGCCATATGGAACGCCGTGTTATAACCCCAACTTAAGTTACCTTCAAATTCCATGTTGGGGAGCAACTGTATGGCCGTTACATTTAAGTTTTTAAAATAGTCTATCTTATCAATCAAGTCTTGGTAATTTTGGTCTTGGTCAAAATCCCTTAATAAAACCTGATATACCACCAGATCTTCTTTTTTTGGTTTTGTAAAATTGGTAACCTGCCAGTTGTACGGAGTCTGTCCTGTTTGTAATACGGTAACTTCACGTTCCTGTCCAGCAGGATAGGTTGGAAGATTCGGATATGTACTTGAAGGGATAAAGGGATCATCAAAAGGCGATAATACCAATGTTGAATAAGGGTCGGCTGTTTTTACCAAGGATGGAGATCCGGATATGGGATTAGTATCATAAACCCAATATTGATAGGTTTCAATTTGTCCTGAGGTTAATCCTGTTAATTCTATCCAAAATTTCCCTGTAGAAGGATCTTTTTTCATTAAATAAGAATTACCGGGATTATAATTATTAAAACTTCCCGCCACATATACGAATTCCTTAAAGGGTGCATCCAGCACTAAGGTTGCTTTTGTGGCATCCAATTGGTTGTAATTGATGCCTTCCTCCAAACCAGCAGGTATATTTTCTACTACTACTGTAGGAGCTATGATAACTTCAAAAGAACAAGAACCGCTTTCAGTTGAACCAGATGGGGTTCCTTGCACTCGAATAGTAGCACTTGTTGTTAAATTTGTAAGCGTTGTGCTATAATTAGGAAAACCGCCACCAGAAGCAACCGAAACTTCATTTAAAAAAACCACAAAATTACCAACATTGGTACTTCCTTTTTTACTCATTGTAGCTTGAATGGTAAGATTGTCACCACTATTTAAAACGACATCACCCGGTGGATTAGAAATATTAATGGTAATGCCTTCTCCGACATAAGCTAAATAATCCGGTGTTTTTTTATCTCCCGTTCCATCTTTTGCTTTAACCAGCACTCCTATTTGTGAAATATTGGTATCACCAAAAAAAACGGAAGGTGTTAAGGTATAACTATATGTACCGTTTCCATTATTGGTCATTTGCAGATAGTCAGCGGAATTATCCCAATCGCCATTACTAACTATGGGGCCTCCTAACCCCCCACATTGGTTAAAATACCATGTCCATAAATATATATTATTGGGTTGACCAGGATTCCATACGGTAGGATCAACGCCAGAGACGGTCACTGTAATGTTATCATTAACGCCAAAATTGGAAGGCGAAATGGTAAATGTGCCATTTTGTACTTGTGAAAAAGCAGTACATGAAATTAATAGAATATAGATATGTAATAGTTTTTTCATGGTCATTATTATAAAAAAATATTATAAAATATAAAATTAAAATAAAGAGGCTGTCTAAAAAGTCTTTCATTTGTCAGGAGCTTGTCGAAACTTATTGTTGATTATCAGTAAGTTAATATATTTCGACAGAGTCTATGCTGAGCAAAGTCGAAGGACTCAATATGACTTTAGAATTCTCTTTTTACAGCCTCTTTATTTTAAATATACTACATAGAGTGTCTAAACGGGTTATTCTAATGTTATGGTTTTGTTTACAGTATCAACAGTTAAAAAATATGTTCCTGGAGTTCCAACAAACAGGAAGTTATTGTCTCCGTCATTGGCATCTTCAAAATTAGTATCAATAGTGTAACCTTCTCCAGTAAAATAAGGATAATTTAGACCTGAATTCCAATCGCCTTCAGATGTAAAGAATCTGAAATTGCCTTCTAGATCATCAGGGGTCGCTACATTGTCAATATCCAATTTTATATTACCTGAATAAATTCCGTCTCCATTACATGTAATAGCCACAGGAGTTGACCAACCCCAACCGGCATCTGGTACGCCGGCACCAACTAACCAAAGTTGATCTAGATCACAAACAGGATCGTTGGCCCCGGTATCTTCGGGTAAGACCAGTGTTAACATTTGAATTGGAGACAAAATTTCAGGGCCAGAGTCTCCAACATAGGCTCTAACGCGAAAAGAGACATTACCTGTATTAGGTGCTTCGGTGGCTGGGTCATTGTCTAAACCGGCATCGCGGGCATAGTTTAGTAGATCTCCTATTGTAACCGATAACTCATTCGCTGTAGTGCTTCCCACAACTTCCATATCAGAAAAATCACCGGTAATGGATTTTTGTAACTCGTATGTAACTATAGTTGGCACATCAAAGTTTGCATCGTTCCATGTAAAGCGTTCACCTAAATTACCGGAAGCGGCTGTTGTTAAAATATATTCATTTAAAAATGAGTTTGAAAAAGTAAATTCTTCAGGAGCTTGAGCAATAAATTCTAAACGATCATTGCTTTCGCATGAATTAAAGCCCATTGTGGCTAAAATTAGTAATGCTAAAATTGTTATTTTTTTCATTGTTCTTAGTTTTAAATTTTTTAATACCCTAGGTTTTGAGTAAGATTTGGGTTGGTTGACAATACATTAATTGGTAAAGGAAAAACATTTCTATAGGAATTAACAGAAGTTCCATTAGGTACATTGCCTTTAAAAGGCCATAAATAGCTATTCGTGGTAAAATAATTGTAACGCACTAAATCTGTACGTCTTTGGCCTTCCCAATATAATTCTCTTGAGCGTTCGTCTAAAATGAACTCTAAAGTTAAATCTCCTGTACTAATATTGCCAGATGTTGAGCCATAAGCGCGTTGTCTTAATTCGTTTATTTTTGCTACTGCTATTGATAAATCACCAGCACCACCTCTAAGGGTAGCTTCCGCATAATTTAAATAAATTTCGGCCAAACGTATTATAGGTAAATCGGTATCGACAAAATCCCCACCGGTATCGCTTCCGGGGTTGCCATTAGAGTCCACGTTTTTAAATTTTCTTACGGCATACCCATTGTTAAATGGCGGAATTTTTTCGATTTCCAAGGTTTGGCCATCGGTATGGAACATCCCTCTTTTATCAGATGTAGGGACAACCTCTGTAATGGAATAGGTCAAAGCATTCAAATCTAGAGTAATAAAATATGTGCCGTCATTAGGAATTGCAATATTTGTTGGTGCTCCAGGTTCCAGTGTACCATCAGCTCCATCATCACCATAATTATTTCCCCAATCTTCATTAAATCGGAATTTAATTTCTCCAGCAGTCAAATCGGCATAAATAGCATATTGGTCTGTGCCTGTTTCATACATTTCCATATCTGGGCCATCCCAGGCATTTGTTGTAGCATCTCCTACAAGTCCCCAATCAGAGAGTGTACCACCCAAATCGTTGTTTAAAGCGTTAACATCTAAAGCAACCACTTCAAATTTATTGACCAAATTTTTGGTTGTACGTAAACCTCCCCAGCCTCCATTGACCCCAAACTCTGTAGGGTTCATGGTGCCTCCAATGGCGGCATGGACCAAAAACGTTGTGCCGCCATAAGTTTGAGATTGAAGGCCATCAAAATTCAAGGCAAATATAAATTCGTTCTGGGCACCATTGGTGTCATTGTCTGCCAAAAACAACTCATCATAAGCGGTGCCATTATTATTGGCATCGTTCATATTGATGGTGTATGATGAATTCATGACCATATTGGAAAAGGACACGCTTTCATTGTATTTTGGTGTTCCTATCCAAACTTCGGCGTTTAGATATAATCTCGACAATAATGCCCAGGCAGCGACCTGATCTACCCGGCCATATTCGTTGGAGCCACTAGGCAGTAACAGGTCCTGAATTTCCAAGAGTTCGGATTCTATGAATGCGAATATTTCAGCTCTGTTGCTTTGTTGTGGCAATTCAACGGAAACCTCTGTGGTTAAGGGAACATTGGCATATAAATCTATAAGATAATAATAGGCAAAAGCTCTTAAAAAGCGAGCTTCTGCTATATAAGTTTGCGCTGCGGTATCAGTTAAGGCCGATGCGTTTTCTATAAAGGAATTTGTAAAACTGACTTCTTGCGCCAAACGTGAGTACATAGCTTCGGTAAAGTCATTACTGCTAGACCAGAACAAGCCATGTAAATCAGGTAAACCAGGGTCTCCCCAGCCAACAACCGCATGATCTGTGGTTATTTCGTTAAGGTTAAACAACATTCTCGAAAACTGTGAGAATCCTTCATCTATATCAGCAATATCAGGCTGTCCCGCCGGACCTTCTTGTCCAGTAAGCGCTAAAGAGCTATACAGTTTTGCCAAAGCACTTTTGGCCACTTCTGCATTTGCAAACACATCTTTTTGGGTAAAACTATCGGGATCAATGGGAGACTGATTTAAATCATCAGAACAAGATGCCATAAAAAATGTGATAGTTACACTGAAAATAATATTAAAAACTTTATTTTTCATTTTTCTGAATTTATATTAAAAATCAATATTTACACCAAAAACAAATGTTGTTGGTCTTGGATAAAAATTATTGTCAATGCCGCCCGAAATTTCTGGGTCTAACCCTGTATAATCGGTTATGGTCAGTATATTTTGTGCAGAGCCGTAAAATCTTACACCTACATCCTTAAAGGTATTATTTGGTAATTTATACCCTAAGGTAATATAATCAATTTTAAAGAAAGAGGCATCTTGTATAAATAAATCACTTAATAAATTACGCTCAGTTGTTTCTACAAAACCTGTATTTAAATAATTGGAATGTAGGTTGGTTAAAAAATCATATTCTGTTGCCCTACGTGAATAGCCCGCACTTGAGGCCACATTATTATAGGCATAATTACCTATATTGGCCCTGCTTACTACGGATAAATCCCAGTTTTTATAAGACACATTGGTGTTTAAGCCCATAATAACATCAGCATAAGGATCTTTGTATATATACCTGTCGTCGTCATTTATAATATTATCTCCATTTCTATCTACAAAAGCACCTTCAATAGGTCTTCCATCGGTACCATACACTTGTTTGTAAACCAAATAACTAAATGGCGATTCTCCTTGTGTATGAACTTGTACATTGTTTCCAGTGCCACCGGAAATTCCTCCAACAGGTTGATCGAAGGGAAGATAGGTTACTTTGTTATCATTAAAAGCAATATTATAATTTATGCTCCATTCTAAATCGTTGGTTTGTATAGGGATAACATTAAACTCAAGTTCAAGCCCCCTGTTTTCCATATCGCCAATATTGGAATCAATTCTATTTCCGAAATTTGTAAAAGGATCTATAAAAGCTGAAGCTATCAAATCTTTGGTGGTTTTCTTATAGAGGTTTACCGAACCGGAAACCCGACTATTAAATAAGCTATAGTCCATACCAAGGTTAAGGGTCTCCCCTACTTCCCAACGTAAATTCTCGTTTATGGGTTCTGGCCTATACGTTTGAAGAAATCCAGAGCCAAATTGATAGTTCGCAGTGCTTTGACTTCGTGTATATCGAGTTAAAAATTGATAATCATCTAGACCATTAACGTTACCTATTTCTCCATAGCCTACTCTCAACTTTAACTGATTAAAGAACGTATCTGCCATAAAATCTTCATTATGGATGTTCCATGCAAAAGCTGCCGAAGGGAAATATCCCCAACGGTCGTTAGGGTTTAATTTAGAGGAGGCGTCTGCTCTTAGAGTGGCCGTTAACAAATATTTACCATCGTAATCGTAATTTAATCTTCCAAAATATGATAACAACACATTTTTGGATTTATCAATAAACTCAAACTCATTACCATCCTCTTGTTTTTCACTGTCAAAATTATATTTGTCAAATTCAAAAGATTGGTAAGAATACCCAGCAACTGCTGTTATGTTATGGGTTTCATTAATAGATTTATTATAGGTTAAATAAGCATCAAACAATTGGTTGGTGGCATCTTGGTTGAATGTTGTTCTTGAACCGTTCCAAGTTGGATCTGAAGTTGGGATCAATTCTGATGTAATCTTTCTGCCGCCACTATTTGATTTGTCCAGACCAACATTAATGGTGGCCGTTATATCTGGAAAGAAATGGAGCTTATAATCAAATTTTGCGTTTCCAACTAAGCGCCTTACCTCAGCCGTATCATCCACTAAATTTATCAATGCCACAGGGTTGGTCTGGGCTAAATTATATTGTGCATTTGTACTGGGATCTATCCAAGAAAAATAGCCGTCATAAGGTGAGCTGGCATCAAAAACGGGCTGTGTTGGATCAAATGCCGTAGCGCTACCAATGGCGTCCCTGTTGGCAAAGGTGTTTTCGGTGTACATACCACGTGCATTTAATTCTATTTTAAGATGATCGTCCAGTAAGGAAGGAGTCAAGCTAATTGAAGCTGTAGTACGTTTAAAATTATCACGGTCTAAAATACCACCTCTATCGGAGTATCCTATAGAAGCTCTCATTGGCACTCCCCAAGCACTTCCCAAGGCACTAAGTGTATTATCGGTACCTAAGGCATTTATGTAAATTTGGTCCTGCCAATCGGTGTTGGCAGTGCCTAATCTGGCTATGGCAGCGGGCGTACCCGTTTGGTTAACAAGATTTGTAAACTGCCCTGCAGACATCACATCTACTTTATTGATAGGTGTTGAATAGGTGGCCGAAGAATTAAGATTGAATTTGAATTCAGAATCCTTACCTTTTTTTGTTGTTATTAAAATAACCCCATTTGCTGCTCTAGAACCATATATAGCTGCAGCTGAAGCATCTTTTAATACCACCATACTTTCAATATCACTCGGGTTGATTAAGTTAAGCGGATTTCTTGCGCCACCAATGTCCCCTCCATCTAAAGGCAATCCATCAAGAACAATTAATGGTGAACTGGATAATGATAAAGACCCAAGCCCTCTAATTCTAATTTCTTGACCTTCACCGGGTGCGCCCCCTCCAGATGTTACAGATACACCTGCAAGTTTGCCGGCAATAAGTTCTTGTGCAGAAAGAATAGGGCCTTCGTTAAAATCTTTTGCAGTTATTAAATCTGCCGCTCCCGTTAAATCTTGCTTTTTAACACTACCATAACCAATAATGACCACCTCATCAAGTTGGGCAGCGTTTTCAATAAGTTGCACGTTTAAGGTCGATTGTCCTGCATAAGTAATTTCTACCGGATTATAACCTACATAGGAGAATACAAGAACATCTCCATTTTTTACATTAATTTGATAGTTTCCATCAAAATCTGTTGCCGTTCCAGAAGTAGTACCTCTAATTAAGATATTTACTCCTGGTAATGGTTGTGAACTGGATTGTTCCGTCACCGTTCCTGTAACTGTTGTTTGGCCAAATAACCAAATTGGGGCAAAAAACAGGAAAAACAGTAAGCTGTTTAAATTTGTTTTCATACAATACTTTTAAATTAGTTAATTATATTTTCACTTCTCAAGTTAAAAACGGTATAAATTTAATATTAAGTTTTAACAAAAAATTATGAAATTCACAACGAAAACGTTTGCGTGTTAACAACTTTTGAATTATTCTTAACGGAAACGTTTGCGTGTTGACAACTTTCTTGTTTTTATAGGTGGGTTGATTGGAAAGTGTTAAATTCGTTACAAATACTAGTATTAACTTTCTAAAAATACTAATTTCGGTTGTATTAAGCAAATTTATATGAAACGTAAGGTCACTTTAAAACAGATAGCTAAAGAATTGGATGTGTCCATCTCAACGGTTTCTAGGGCTTTAAGTAATAGCAAGGAAATTGGAGAAGAAACACGGCAAAAAATACAGGCTTTCGCAAAGTTTTACAATTACAAACCAAACAATATAGCTTTAAGCCTAAAAAACAGGAAGACCAAAACCATTGGGATACTCATTCCTGAAATTGTGCATCATTTCTTTTCAACAGTTATTAGAGGTATTGAAATTGTTGCTAATCAAAGAGGCTATAATGTTATTATTGGATTATCCAATGAATCCTTTAGTAAGGAAGTCATCAATATGGAAATGCTTGCCAATGGAAGCATAGACGGGTTTATTCTTTCCATCTCCAAAGAAACCCTATTACATCAAGATTATCACCATTTTAAAGAAACCATTAGCGAAGGTATTCCCATTGTCATGTTTGATAGAGTAATCAACGAAATTGACTGTGATAAAGTTATTGTTGATGATTTTAAAGGGTCTGTTAATGCTGTAAGAAAACTGATTTCCACCGGATGTAAAAATATTGCTTTGATAACAACCATGGATTATGTAAGTGTTGGTAAACTTAGGACCCAAGGGTATTTGCAAGCTTTAGAAGAAGGTAAAATACATGCCAATTCAAGTTTAATTTTAAAATTGGATGATAGTTTGGCTCTTGAAGAGCATTTAGATATCTTGGAGAGCGAAATTGAACAGTTTTTCAAAAACAATAAAATTATTGATGGTGTTTTTGCCGTAAATGAATTGTATGCGGTTACAGCCATGAAGGTGGCCAGAAAATTGAATTTTAACATTCCTGAAGATATTCAATTCATTGGCTTTACTGATGGTGTTTTATCTAAACATGCCAGACCAAGTTTAACAACGGTTAGTCAGCATGGTCAAATAATGGGGGAACAGGCAGCACATTTATTGATAGACAGATTGGAACTTGATGACGAAGCGGAAGATCTGGAATACTCTGAACAAGAACAAGATATGAATTTTAAAACAGTAGTTATTGAAACCGAATTGATAGAAAGAGATTCTACCAAATAATTTTTTTTTAAGAGAGATTGAATTATTTTATATCTTTGACCAAAATCAAAACTTATATTTTCACTTCTCACCAATAAGTTTTGATAGGTAATGTGCTTATCAAAATAGTAATAATTTTAATTTACTATTTATGCAAAAACGCAGGTTAAGTTTCTGGGAAATCTGGAACATGAGTTTTGGTTTCTTAGGAATCCAGATGGGTTTTGCCCTTCAAAATGCCAATGCCAGTAGAATACTTCAAATTTTTGGAGCTGATGTTCATGAACTTTCTTGGTTTTGGATCATTGCACCATTAATGGGGCTCATTGTTCAACCCATAATTGGACATTATAGTGATAAAACCTGGGGACGATTTGGAAGAAGAAAGCCTTATTTTTTAGTAGGTGCCATTTTAGCTTCTGTTGGGTTGATTTTAATGCCTCAAGCCGAAATATTCATTGCCTTTTTACCGGCACTTTGGGTGGGCGCAGGAATGCTCATGATTATGGATGCGTCCTTTAACATTGCCATGGAGCCTTTTCGGGCTTTGGTTGGTGATAATTTAAGGACAGACCAACGTACTTTGGGCTTTAGTGTGCAAACAGCTTTAATTGGGTTTGGTGCCGTAATTGGCTCTTGGTTGCCTTATGCTTTACACCATTGGTTTGGTGTCTCCAATGAAACTTCAGAAGGCTCAGTGCCCTTTAATTTAATTTTATCGTTCATTATTGGGGCCATTATTTTAATGGTTTCTATTTTAGTTACGGTTTTAACTACCAAAGAATATACTCCTGAAGAACTTATAAGTTTTGAAGACGAAAAATCACATTCAGAAGCTTTAAAAAATAATGGTGAAGAAGAAAAATCCAGTCTTTTGGATATTTTTGAAGACTTCAGAAAAATGCCTGTTACTATGCGTCAATTAAGCTGGGTACAGTTTTTTTCCTGGTTTGGTTTATTTGGCATGTGGGTATTTGCAACGCCGGCCATTGCACAACATATATATGGTTTACCATATACTGATAGTAGCAGTTCAACCTATCAGGATGCGGGTGATTGGATAGGAATACTCTTTGGAATATATAATTTGGTATCGGCATTTTATGCATTTTCATTACCATATATTGCTAAAAAAATAGGAAGAAAACGCACCCATGCCATATCATTGATTATTGGTGGGATAGGACTACTTTCAATTTATATCATGCCGGACAAAAATTGGTTAATCCTTTCTATGGTTGGTGTTGGTATAGCTTGGGCAAGTATTTTAGCGATGCCTTATGCAATTTTGGCGGGCTCAATATCTCCTAAAAAAATGGGGGTTTATATGGGGATTTTTAATTTCTTTATAGTCATTCCTCAAATAATCAATGCACTTATTGGTGGGCCGTTGGTAAAATACGCTTATGGCAATCAAGCTATTTTTGCTCTGATGCTAAGTGGTGTGAGTTTTTTAATTGCCGCGTCATTAGTCTTTAAAGTGAAAGATGTTGATGATGTGGTACAATCATAAATTATGAATAAAAAAGGATTTATATTTGATTTGGATGGTGTTATTGTTGATACCGCTAAGTATCATTTTTTGGCATGGAAAAAATTAGCCCAAAGTATTGGTATTGATTTTACCGAAGTTCAAAATGAACAATTAAAAGGCGTAAGCCGAGTTGAATCTTTGAAAAAGATTTTAGCTTGGGGAAATAAGACTTTGTCTGAGGCTGATTTTAATAGATTAATGGCTGAAAAAAACACGAATTATTTAAGTTATATCCACAAGATGGATACGTCAGAAATTTTGCCTGGAGTTCTTAATGCCTTACAATATTTAATTGATAAAAAACAACCCATAGCTTTAGGTTCAGCAAGTAAAAATTCGGTAGAAATACTTAATAAAGTCAATTTGTATAAAACGTTTGATGCCATTATTGATGGCAATGCCGTTACCAAGGCCAAACCCAATCCAGAGGTGTTTTTAAAAGCGGCTGAAGCTATAAAAGTAGCGCCAGAAAATTGCATTGTTTTTGAAGATTCAGTAGCAGGAATTCAGGCAGCCAATAAAGCAAAAATGATGAGTGTTGGAATTGGTGATGCTTCTGTTTTGAATGAAGCAGATATTGTTTTTAAAGATTTCACAGAAATAGATTTTAAGTTTTTAAATGAATTAATAAAAGAAAAAAGAATAATTAATAAAAGAAAAAAGAATATAGAATAAAGAATAAAGACCACTTTTATGACTCTTTGAGCGTAGCGGTCTTTTGTCTTTGTTCTTTTATCTATAAAAAACATGAATCAAGATTATATAAAGCCAGATAATTGGTCCATAATAGAAGAAGGGTTTGATGCAGATCAAGTAAAATCTTCAGAGAGTTTATTCAGCATTGGTAATGGCGCTATGGGTCAACGTGCCAATTTTGAAGAACAATATTCAGGACCAACGTTTCAAGGAAGTTATATTGCAGGCGTTTACTATCCTGATAAAACCAAAGTTGGTTGGTGGAAAAATGGCTATCCGGAATACTTTGCCAAAGTGCTAAATGCACCTAATTGGATAGGGATTCATGTTACTATTAACGGAGAAACGTTAGACCTGTTTACCTGCCAAAAAGTTGAAAATTTCAGAAGAGAGCTTAACATGAAAGAAGGTTGGCTGTCAAGAAGTTTCACCGCAACACTTTCAAATTCAGTTGAAATTCAAGTTGAAACCAAACGCTTTTTAAGTCTTGATTTTGATGAAGTAGGCGCTATTGCATATCATATCACCCCTTTAAATAGTGATGTGCTGGTAAATTTTTCACCGTATTTAGATAATGGTATCACCAATGAAGATTCTAATTGGGATGATAAGTTTTGGGAGGTGTTGAGTATCAACCATGAAGCTAATCAGGCATTTATTGTTTCTCGTACCATGAAAACAGATTTTCATGTATGTACAGCTATGCAATCACAAACATTAATAAATGGGAAGGAAGTAGAACAAGATAAAACGACCTCAAACAGAGATGATTTTGTGGAGTTTAAATATCAAAATCAGGTACATAAAAATGATACGATTACCATGATAAAATTTGGGGGTTATACCACCGACCGAAATCATGATAAAGATAATTTGATTGCAGTTGCCAAAAAAACGCTTGATGAAGTTTCAAAGTTAGGATATAATGAATTGTTGGAATTGCAAAAAAAGGCTTGGGCTGAAATTTGGGAGAAAGCTGATATTACTATAGAAGGCGATGTTAAGGCACAACAAGGCATCCGTTTTAATATTTTTCAATTAAACCAGACCTATTTAGGAAAAGATGCTCGATTAAATATTGGTCCGAAAGGCTTCACTGGTGAAAAATACGGGGGTAGTACCTATTGGGATACAGAAGCGTATTGCATCCCATTTTATTTGGCCACAAAAAACCAAGAAGTTGCTAGGAACTTGCTGGCATACAGATACCATCATCTTGAAAAAGCCATTGAAAATGCTGAAAAATTAGGGTTTAAAAATGGGGCTGCATTATACCCAATGGTAACCATGAATGGAGAAGAATGTCATAATGAATGGGAAATTACTTTTGAAGAAATTCATAGAAATGGCGCCATAGCATTTGCCATTTATAATTACTACCGTTTTACAGGTGATTATACGTATATTCCCGAAAAAGGTTTAGAAGTTTTGATAGGAATTGCAAGATTCTGGCATCAGCGCGCCACGTTTTCTGAAGCAAAAAACAAATACGTCATTCTTGGGGTTACCGGGCCCAATGAATATGAAAATAATGTGAACAATAATTTTTACACCAATTATTTAGCAAAATGGTGTATTCATTATACGCTTGAAAATATTGATAAAGTGGAGGCTGAACATGCTTCGGATTTTAAACGCATCATGAAAAAAGTGCAGCTTTCCAAAAAAGAATTATCACTTTGGAAAAAAGTAGCAGATGCTATGTATTTCCCATTTTCCGAAGAAAAAAAGGTGTATTTGCAGCAAGATGGTTTTTTAGATAAAGAATTAATTACAGCTGCCAATCTTGATAAATCCCAAAGGCCAATCAATCAAAAATGGTCATGGGACCGGATTTTACGTTCGCCATATATTAAGCAAGCCGATACACTACAAGGGTTTTATTTTTTTGAAGATGATTTTACTACTGAGGAGTTAGAACGTCATTTTGATTTTTATGAACCATTTACGGTGCATGAAAGTTCATTATCACCGTGTGTTCACAGTATTCAAGCGGCAAAATTGGGTAGGATGGAACAAGCCTATACCTTTTATTTGCGTACTTCAAGATTAGATTTGGATGATTATAACCATGAAGTTCATGAAGGTTTGCATATTACCAGTATGGCAGGCACCTGGATGAGTATTGTGGAGGGTTTTGGCGGGATGCGTGTAAAAAATGACACCTTATCTTTTTCGCCTAAAATACCTAAACAATGGAATGGATACTCTTTTAAAATTAATTTCAGAAATCAAATACTTAAAGTTCATGTGCATCAAAATGAGACACATTTTGAGTTAGATGGCAAAACTGTTTTAGATATTATAGTGAATGGTAAAGCCGTAAAAATCCAACCAAATAGTTTAGTGAAAGTCTGATTGTTAAATAAAAAATTATGAAAAATTTTGTTTACTTGGTTTCAATTTTTGTTGTTACCTTATGTACGTCTTTTAAAAATGAAAATCCAGAAAACCCTATAAATAAGATGTCATCAGAAGTTGTAACTGAATACCACGAGATTGAACGACTTGAGCCTTCAAACTGGTGGGTAGGTTTTAAAAACCCAAAACTTGAATTATTAGTTAAAGATGAGAATATTTCTATGTCAGTTCCAGAAATCTCCTATGAAGGGGTTTCTATTGAAAAGGTGACTAAAGGAACGAGTCCAAATTATTTATTTATAGATTTAAATATTTCGGAAACAACCAAACCGGGAAAATTTAATATTCATTTTAAATTTAAAAATGGTAAACAAAAAATTCAAAGCTATGAGCTAAAGCCTCGATTAAATCCTTCTGAAGATTACAAAGGATTTGATAGTAGTGATGTTATTTATCTGATAACTCCAGATCGTTTTGCTAACGGTAAACCATCTAATGACATTGTGAGCACATTAAATGAAACAGCAGTAGATAGACATGATGATTATGCAAGGCATGGCGGTGATATCAGAGGTATTATAAATCATTTGGATTATATACATGACATGGGTTTTACAGCTATTTGGCCAACGCCATTGTTAACAAATGATATGTCTGAAGCATCTTATCATGGGTATGCGATGACCGATTTTTATCAAGTAGATCCACGTTTTGGAACTCTTGAGAGTTATAAAGAACTTGCTGAAATGGCAAGGGATTACGGTATTAAATTAGTAATGGATCAAGTAGTTAATCATTGTGGTAGTGAGCATTGGTGGATGAAAGATTTACCATTTTCTGATTGGATAAATCAGCAAAAAGCATTTGAAAACCATTCAGAATTAAAAAATTCCAATCACAGACGTACTACCAATCAAGATTTATATGCTTCTAATCTGGACAAAAAAGAGATGAATGAAGGGTGGTTCGTACCTACCATGCCAGATTTAAATCAACAAAATCCATTTATGGCCAATTATCTTATTCAAAACAGTATTTGGTGGATAGAAACTTTGGGCTTAGGTGGCATTAGGCAAGACACTTTCCCGTATTCTGATAAAACATTTTTGTCCAATTGGACAGGTGCTATCATGGAAGAATATCCAAATTTTAGCATTGTTGGCGAAGAATGGAGTTATAACCCATTGATTATTGGGTATTGGCAGACAGGTATGAAAAACAGTGATGGTTTTGAAACTAAATTGAAATCACCCATGGATTTCCCCATGCAACGGCAAATAGTGAACGCATTGAATGAAGATGAACAGGGTGATGACGGATTTGTGAAAATGTATGAAGGCTTAGCAAATGATTTTCATTATGCAAACCCAAAAGATATTATGATTTTTCCTGACAATCATGATATGAGCCGAATCTTTACGCAATTGAATGAAGATATAGATAAAACCAAAATGGCCTTAGGGTATATTTTAACCTTACCCAGAATCGCACAAATGTATTATGGCACAGAAATTTTAATGAATGATAGTTCAAATCCTGGTGACCATGGTTTAATACGCTCTGATTTTCCTGGTGGTTGGCAAGGAGATGTTGTAAATGCCTTTACAGGTGAAGGATTAACAGACGCCCAAAAGGATATGCAAAGCTATGTGAAAAAATTGGTGAATTATCGAAAAAACAGCAATGCTATTCATGAGGGCAAAACCATTCATTTTGCTCCGGAAAATGGTGTTTATATATTATTTAGAATTTTAAATGACGAAATTGTAGCAGTAATTTTAAACAAAACATCAGAAACAACTCTTGATCTTTCTCGTTTTGAAGAAATTGGATTAAACAATAAACAAGTAAAAAATATTATTAATGATGATATATCAAATTGGGATCATAATTTTAAAATTAACCCTAACGGCATTACATTATTAACCACCAAACTTACAAATCCATAAATTGTATCTTGATTAATACACAAAAATCTTAGATTTCTTGTGTTTACAACGTCAATGATCTGTTTTAAGGATTAAAATAAAAAACATGTTTAGAATAAAAACAATCATTGGATGCTTATTTTTAACACTGTCTTTAGTTGCACAGAATCCAGATAGAATCTTTGAAAGTGCTAAAATTCAAAACGGAGATATTTTAAAAATTGTGGTCAATGACGGAATGTATCAAATTACGCCTTACGCTACAGAAATCATTGAAACGACGTTTATTCCAAAAGGGGAAACATTCAATCCCAATTCACATACCGTAATTTTAAAACCGAGAGAAATAAAAACGCAGTTAATAGAATCTGACAATTCAATTGAATATAAAACAGATGGAATTTCAATAACCATCCAAAAAAAACCATTTCAAATATCCTATTCTTATAAAGGAAAACCCATTATTTCTGAAAAAGAAGGCTATGTAAAAAATGACACTTTACAGGCCATTCAATTTAATCTCACAAAAGACGAGGTTTTATATGGTGCGGGGGCCAGGGCTCTGGGCATGAACAGAAGAGGTTACAGACTGCCACTATATAATAAAGCACAGTATGGATACCAATCACATGCAGAACAACTAAATTATGCCATTCCAATAGTATTATCATCTCAACAGTATCTGATTCATTTTGATAATGCGCCCATCGGGTTTTTAGATTTAGACAGTAAACACGATAATACTTTAGCATATGAAACGATTTCTAGTAGAAAAACCTATCAAATTATAGTTGGTGATACATGGTTAGAAATACTTGATAATTACACCGATTTAACTGGAAAACAACCCATGCCACCACGTTGGGCTTTAGGAAATTTTGCGAGCAGATTTGGGTATCATTCTCAAAAGGAAACAGAAAACACCATTAACAAATTTGAAGAAGATAGCATTCCTGTGGATGCCGTGATTCTTGATTTATATTGGTTTGGTAAAGAAATTCAAGGCACTTTAGGGAATTTACAAGTTTATAAAGATTCCTTTCCTGATTTTGAAGGTATGATTTCGAAATTCAAGGATAAACATATTAAAACCATTGCCATTACAGAACCTTTTATTTTAACAACGTCAAAACGATGGGATGAAGCTGTGAGGGAAGACATATTGGCCAAAGACTCTTTAGGAAATCCATTTACATATGATTTTTATTTTGGAAATACAGGCTTAATTGACATTTTTGGTATAAAAGGAAAAACGTGGTTTAAAAATATTTATAAGGATATAGCTAAAATGGGAGTTCAAGGATTTTGGGGTGATTTAGGTGAACCAGAGTATCATCCGGCAGGAGTCATTCATGCTACAGGAACAGCCAATGAAGTTCATAACATATACGGACATGAATGGGCCAAATTAGTGTATGAAGCATCTAAAGAATTTGCGCCTTCACAACGACCTTTTATTTTAATGCGTGCCGGATATTCAGGGTCACAGCATTTCGGACTCATTCCGTGGTCTGGAGATGTGAGTAGATCTTGGGGTGGATTTCAGCCACAGCCCGAAATTGCCCTTCAAATGGGCATGCAAGGGCTAGCTTATATGCATTCTGATTTGGGTGGATTTGCAGGGGCAAATCTTGATGATGAATTGTATGCCAGATGGTTGCAATATGGTGTTTTTCAACCTGTTTACAGACCTCATGCTGATGAAACGGTGCCAAGTGAACCTGTTTTCAGAAGTAAAAAAGCAGAAGCTTTAGCAAAAACAGCTATTGAATTACGCTATAAATTACTGCCCTATAATTATAATCTGAGTTTTTTAAATAACCAGTCGGGAGCTCCCTTAATGCAACCTTTATTTTTTGAAGAACCAAAAAATGATTCATTATTCACTAATTCAACCACCTATTTTTGGGGATATGATTTTTTGGTCACTCCAATTTTAGAAGCCAATAAAAAAATACAAACGGTTTATTTTCCTAAAAACAATAATTGGTTTAACTTTTATACTGATGAAAAAATAAATGGCGGAAAATACAAAGAAATAGAAACTAATGAGCATTCTATTCCCACTTTCGTAAGAGCTGGAGCTCTTATTCTGATGGCAAAATCCATGCAAAATACTGCAGAATATCAAGCAGATAATTTGGAACTGCATTATTATAATGATGACTCCATTAAAGAAAGTGAACGCAAGTTTTATAATGACGACGGTCAAACAGCTGGAGCGTATGAAAATGGCGCCTTTGAATTTTTAGAATTCGAATATAAATCAAAAGGGAAAAATGTCGAAATAAAATTTGAATCGGAAATTGGAAAAAACTACCAGTCGTCAAATAAACAAATTGAACTTGTAATTCATAATTTTCAAAAGGAACCCAAGCAAGTAAAAATAGACGGAAAAAAGGTATATTATGATTGGAGTGATGCTGATAAAAAACTTACAATTCCTGTTAATTGGAACACAAAAAATGACTTAATTATTAACATCAAAGCAAAAAAATAAGATGTTTCAAAAAAAATATAAATACATATCATTGTTAGGGTTAGTGATATGTTTTGCCTGTAACGAAAACATAAAAACAAATAAGGAACAAACAATGAAAGTGGACAAAAAAGAACATAAAGAAGTCGTTTACCAAGTGTTTACGCGTCTTTTTGGAAACACAAATACAACTAATAAACCTTGGGGAACCATTGAAGAAAATGGGATTGGAAAATTCAATGATTTTTCTGATAAAGCATTAAAGGAGATAAAAGATTTAGGAGTAACATATATCTGGTACACAGGTGTTCCACATCATGATGTTATTAGGGATTACACCAAATTTGGAATTTCAAATGATGACCCGGATATAGTTAAAGGAAGGGCTGGTTCACCGTATGCAGTAAAGGATTATTATAATGTAGATCCTGATTTGGCAATAGATCCATCTAAACGATTAGAAGAATTCAAAGCATTAATTAAACGAACCCATAAAAATGGTTTAAAAGTTATTATTGACATTGTTCCCAATCATGTCGCTCGGAATTATCATAGTATAACAAATCCTGTAGGGGTTGAAGATTTTGGAGCTTCAGATGATAAAACGGTTACATATAAAGTGAATAATAATTTTTACTATAACCCAGGAGAATATTTTCAGATACCTGATTTTCAGGATGGATATCAGCCTTTAGGTGGAGAAAAAAATCCATTATCAGATGGAAAATTTCAAGAAGTACCTGCAAAATGGACGGGAAATGGATCTAGGTTATCAAAACCTCACTACAATGATTGGTATGAAACTGTAAAAATAAACTATGGGATAAGACCAGATGGACAAAAGGATTTTGATTCTCTTTCGGTAGGTTTTGATAATGAAGATTACAAAGCGCATTTTGAGTTTTGGAAAGACAAAACCGTTCCCAATTCATGGATTAAATTTAGAGATATCGCTTTATATTGGTTGGATTTTGGAGTTGATGGATTTAGATTCGATATGGCAGAATTGGTACCTGTTGAGTTTTGGAGTTATTTAAATTCTTCAATTAAAATGAAAAAAAACGAAGTTTTTATTTTGGCTGAAGTTTATAATCCTGATTTATATAGAGATTATATCCGGAAAGGAAAAATGGACTATTTATATGACAAAGTTCAGTTGTACGATACCATTAAACACATCATGCAAGGACATGGAAAAACAGATTATATCCCGGGGATTCAAGATTATTTAAAAGATATTGAGCACAATATGTTGCATTTTTTAGAGAATCATGACGAACAGCGTATTGCTAGTCCGGAGTTTGCCGGAAATGCAGAAAAAGGAAAACCGGCTATGGTGGTTTCTGCAACTATTAGTACATCCCCAACCATGATTTATTTTGGACAGGAGTTAGGTGAACCAGCAGCCGAACGTGGGGGCTTTGGCTCGCCTTCAAGAACATCAATTTATGATTATGTTGGTGTACCCAATTTTCAACGTTGGGTTAATAATAAACAATTTGATGGAGGACAATCAAGTTCAGAAGAATTGAGGTTACGCGATTTTTATAAACGGGTACTTAACTTTACTATTAGCAGTTCAGCTTTAATGGGAAATTATGAAGATATTCATAATTTCAACAGAGAACAAACAGAATGGTATAATGATCAAGTACTCTCATTTGTACGTTGGAGTGATGATGAAAAATTAATAATTGTATCAAACTTTAATGCTGAAAACACCTATGGTTTTGAATTGGGCTTGCCTCAGGATATCATTAAAAAATGGAAATTAAAAAATGGGGAGTATCAATTAAAAGATCAATTATATAAAAATTACAAATCTGCCCTGAAGGTTTCCAAAGACCAAGCTCGAGTAAGAGTAGATATAAAACCATTGGAGTCATTTATATTAAAACTGAAGTAATTAAAAGCGTAATATCTCCAATCCTTACAAATAAAAAAGAAGTGTAATAGATAGGAATAAAACAAATTTTATCAAATGAAAAAGCTGATTTTAATTATACTTGGACTTATTTTTATAACAAGTTGTAAAGAAACTAAAGAATCCAATATGACAGAAAATAAACCCCAAGCCCCATTTGTTTGGGAAGGCGCAAATCTTTATTTTTTAATGACCGATAGATTTAATAATGGTGATCCTTCAAATGATAAAAATTTTGAAAGAACAAATGATGCTGCAAAATTAAGGGGATTTGAAGGAGGCGATATTGAGGGGATTACACAAAAAATTCAAGAAGGTTATTTTTCAGATTTAGGTGTTAATGCCATTTGGCTGACTCCAATAGTTGAACAAATTCATGCAGCAACGGATGAAGGCACGGGACTTTCATATGGGTTTCATGGGTATTGGGCCAAAGATTGGACTTCACTGGATCCTAATTTTGGGACTAAAGAAGATTTAAAACAACTGGTTGAGGTTGCGCATTCAAAAGGGATTCGAATTGTTTTGGATGCTGTTATAAATCATACAGGTCCGGTAACAAATGAAGACCCTGTATACCCAACTGATTGGGTTCGAACGGACAATCCATGTACTTATAAAAATTTTGAAAGTACGGTTACATGTACGTTGGTTAAAAACCTACCGGATATTAGAACAGAAAGTAATGATAATGTTGAATTACCATTGCAATTAGTTGACAAATGGAAAGCAGAAGGCAGATATGAAAAAGAAATTGCTGAACTTGATGCCTTTTTTAAACGCACAGGGTATCCAAGAGCGCCACGATTTTATATCATAAAATGGCTTACCGATTATATCACAGAATTTGGAATTGATGGTTATAGAGCCGATACCGTAAAACATACGGAAGATTATGTTTGGCGTGAGTTTAGGACCGAATGTGATTATTCATTTGCTGAATGGAAAAAGAATAATCCTGACAAAATTCTGGATGATAATGGATTTTACTTAGTGGGTGAAGTTTATAATTATAATATCAGTTCAGGGAAATACTTTGATTTCGGAGATAAAAAGGTGAATTATTTTGATGGTGAATTTAATAGTTTAATAAATTTTGAATTTAAATCGGATGCTTTAAAACCTTATGAGACCATTTTCTCTAAATATTCGGGCATATTACATAATCAATTAAAAGGTTTTGGCACCTTAAATTATTTAACATCACATGATGACGGAAGTCCTTTTGATGCCAAAAGAGAAAAATCTTTTGATGCCATGACAAAATTATTGCTAACACCTGGTACTTCACAAACCTATTACGGAGATGAGACGGCTCGTCCTTTAATTATTGAAGGAACTGTTGGTGATGCAACACTTCGTTCATTTATGAATTGGGATGCCATTCAAAATAATCAAGAAAATAAAGACCTCTTATCGCATTCACAAAAATTAGGAAAATTCAGAGCCCATCATCCTGCTATTGGAGCTGGTATTCATCAAATGATTACTCAAAACCCCTATGTGTTTTATAGAAGTTATTCAAAAGGCACATATAATGATTTAGTTGTAGTGGGGCTGGATTTAGAACAGGGAGTTAAAACATTAGATGTGTCTAAAATATTTAAAGAAGGCGACCTATTACATGATGCGTATTCAAATCAAGACGTCAAAGTTAAAAACGGAAACGTTCTTTTAGATTCTAAATTCAGTATTGTACTTTTAGAATTGAAATAAATCTTGCAATTATAGATTAAAACTAAACAGTAAATTATGAGAAAAACAGTCTTGGCACTTTGTATGATTATGTTATTGATTTCATGCAGCAAAACACCAAATGAAATCAGTATTAAATCACCAGACACAAAAATTAATGTTGATTTTAATTTAAATAATGAAGGGAAACCTTATTATAAAGTAAGGTTTAATGATAAAGTAGTTATTGACAGCTCTTTTCTGGGGTTTGATTTTAAAAATGCATTTCCACTAAAGGATAATTTTGAAATAATTAACACAAGTATTTCCAGCTTTAATGAAACTTGGCAGATGCCTTGGGGTGAACAAATAAATGTGGTTAACAACTATAATGAATTAAAAGTTGAACTTGAGGAAATCAGTGAAACACATCGGAAATTGAATATTGTTTTTAAAGTTTATAATGATGGCATAGGATTTCGATATGAGTTCCCCGAACAAGATAATTTCAAGGAAGCTTTCATAACCGAAGAAAACACACAATTTAAATTAACCGAAGATTATAAAACTTTTTGGCAAGCTGGAGATTGGGATAGTTATGAACATTTATATAAAACCACCAAGTTATCTGAAATTGATGCCATAGCAGAACGCAATAAACCCATAGCACAAACCTATATTCCAAACAATGCAGTCAACACACCGGTAACCACGGTTGGGAAAGACAAAGTTTATCTTAGTTTCCATGAAGCGGCATTGGTAGATTATTCAGATATGACTTTAGGTATTGATACAAAAAATTTAACTTTAGAAAGTATTCTGGTAGGTTCTGATAATCATGATTATAAAGTAAAAAGAAGTCTCCCATTTAATACGCCTTGGAGAACCATTCAGATAACAGATAATGCGCCGGAATTAATTGAATCAAAATTAATAGTAAACTTAAATGAACCCAATATATTAGGTGATATATCATGGTTTAAGCCTATGAAATATATGGGTATTTGGTGGGAAATGCATCTTGGTAAATCAACTTGGGATTATGAATCTAAACAAGATATGACTTCATTTACTACCGGAGAAAAACCTAAAGGAAAGCATGGAGCAACTACTGAAAACACTAAAAAGTATATTGATTTTTGCTCAAAAAATAATATAAAAGGTGTTTTGGTTGAAGGTTGGAATACAGGTTGGGACCATTGGACAGGGTTTGAAGAAAGAGAAGGTGTTTTTGACTTTATCACGCCATATCCGGATTACGATTTACCTGGACTGGTTAAATATGGTAAAGAAAAAGGAGTTGATATTATCATGCATCACGAAACCTCTGCAGCCACCGAAACCTATACAAAGCAGCAGGATACCGCATTTGCATTAATGCAAAGTTTAGGAATTCATACCGTTAAAACAGGATATGTAGGTAAAATTTCACCTAAAGGAGAATACCATCATGGTCAGTATATGGTAAATCATTATAACAATACAGTGATTAAAGCAGCTAAATATCAGGTAGCTATTAATGCTCATGAACCAATAAAGGATACTGGCTTACGAAGAACCTATCCGAATACCATTTCTAGAGAAGGATTACGTGGTCAAGAGTTTAATGCTTGGTCTTTAGATGGTGGTAATCCACCAGAACATTTGCCAATAATAGCTTTTACAAGAATGCTTGCGGCCCCCATAGATTTTACTCCCGGAATTTTTAATATAAAATTTGACGAGTATAAAAAAGATAATCAAGTAAATACCACTTTAGCACAGCAGCTGGCACTATATGTGGTTATTTATAGCCCCATTCAAATGGCTGCTGATTTAGTGGAACATTATGAAGCAAACCCTGAGCCATTTCAATTTATAAAAGATGTAGGTGTAGACTGGGAAACCACAAAAGTTCTTAATGGAGAAGTTGGTGATTATGTCACGATTGCCAGAAAAGAACGCAATACCGGAAACTGGTTTGTGGGAGGCATTACTGATGAAAATTCTAGAACTCTGGATATTAATTTTGATTTTCTTGATGAAGGCCAACAGTACAACGCCATTATTTATAAAGACGGGAAAGATGCCCAATGGGATAAGAATCCCACCGCAATAGATATTCAAAAATTAACCATTGATAAAAGCATGAAACTTAAAATAATTCTAGCTGAAGGTGGCGGTTTTGCAATCAGTTTAATGAAATAATTGAGAATGCTAATTTATTGAACAACCAATAGCCTATTAAGTTTATTGGTGATAGTATTACTGTTAAGTATAAATAACAATTAAAAACTAAAATTAAATTGAAAGCCCAATTGATTTCAATAATTTTATAGACTTAAAAAATAAGGCAAATTAAAATGACTTCAGTTAAAGATTTATTAGATCTTTTAGTTTTAGAAAAGGTTAATGATACACAATTTATTGGGCATAGTAAAACAGTAGGAAGTCAAAATGTTTTTGGTGGTCAGGTATTGGCACAGGCCATAAATGCTGCTTGCCGAACAATTTTCAACCACCGTATTTTACATTCCATGCATGCTTATTTTTTAGAGGCAGGTAAATTGAATGTGCCAATTACCTTTAATGTAAGTCATGTAAGAGATGGGGGTAGTTTTTCTGTTCGCAGGGTAACGGCACAACAAAATGACAGCGTCATTTTTATTTTGTCTGCTTCATTTCATAAAAAAGAAGAAGGTTACGATCATCAAATAGAAATGAAATCTAACTTAAACCAGCCAGAAGATTTACTAAGCTGGACGGATATTTTGAATCAATTTGGTGATTATTTGCCAAAAACCCTAAAGGCATTTTTTGAAATACCACGCCCCGTTGAATTTAAGCCTACCATTCTCGTAAATCCTATGGAAAGAAAAGATTTACCACCTTTTAGTGATGTTTGGTTTAAATTAAAAGGAAACGTCAAGGGTTTAGATTTACAAACAAAACAACAAATTTTAACCTACATTTCCGATTATAATATTTTAGTTTCGGCACTTAACCCCCATGCCAGCAAAGCACATTGGGGTAATACGCAGACTGCAAGTTTGGACCATTCCATGTGGTATTTTAGGGATTTTGATTTTGATGATTGGTTATTGTTTTCAATGGAATCCCCAAATGCATCAAATGCTCGTGGTTTTGCCAGAGGGAATATTTTCACCAGAAAAGGAAAGCTTATAGCTTCTGTTGCCCAAGAAGGCTTAATGAGGCCATTAAATAAATAGTTTCATTTTTTTGTTGCATAAAAAATGCTTAATGAAAATCTGAAATTTGTTTTTTGAAAGTAAATCTGTATTTTATAGACAAAATGTAAATTAAAAAACATAATAATATTTTTAATGAATAAAACTTTAAAATTGGCAACATTAGGTGGTGGTTGTTTTTGGTGTACAGAAGCAGTTTTTGAAGAAGTAAAAGGGGTTGAAAAGGTAGTTTCAGGGTATTCTGGAGGCACTGTTCCTGGTCATCCAACCTATCGTGAAATTTGTTCAGGATTAACGGGTCATGCTGAAGTTGTACAAGTAACGTTTGATGCCAATGTAATTTCTTATAAAGATATTCTTGTTATTTTTATGACCACTCATGATCCTACAACTTTGAACAGACAAGGAGCCGATCATGGAACACAATATCGTTCCGTTATTTATTATCATGATAATTTGCAAAAGGAAATTGCTGAAGAGGTTGTAAAAGAAATGGCAAACTATTACGAAAACCAAATTGTTACTGAAATAAGTCCATTAGATGTGTTTTATCGCGCAGAGGATTCCCATCAAGATTACTATAAGAACAACAAAGAGCAAGGGTACTGTAGTTTTGTGATTACACCAAAATTAGCAAAATTGCGTAAGCTTCATACTGAAAAATTAAAATAATTGTAAAGATTAAAAGTGCTAAACTGTAAATAAAAAATGATTAAAATAGGACATCGAGGAGCAAAAGGACATCTAGCCGAAAACACGTTAGAATCAATTAAAAAGGCATTAAAATTAGGGGTTGATGGCATTGAAATTGACGTACATAGATGTGCTTCCGGACAATTGGTGGTTTTTCACGATTTTACGTTGGATAGAATGACGAATGGTACTGGTGAAGTTTCAAAACAAACCCTTAAACAATTAAAACAGGTTGAGGTTAAAGGCCATTGCCAAATTCCAACCTTATCGGAAGTTTTAACTTTTGTCAACAACAAATGTCTGGTAAACATAGAGTTAAAAGGACAAGATACAGCAAAAGAAGCGAGTAGATTAATTGATTTTTTTGTGGAGAAAAAGGGTTGGGATTATAACAATATTTTAGTTTCTAGTTTTCAAAAGGATTTATTGGAAACGGTTCATAAGATAAACGATAAAATCCCATTAAGCGTTCTAACCAATGCCAATATAGAAGAGGCCGTTGGTTTTGCTAAAACAATACATGCTGTTTCTTTACATGTAGATTATACCATGTTAACCCAGGAGATTGTTGATGATTTAAAGCAAGATTTTAAAGTGATTACTTATACGGTAAACAATTTAAATCCTATAAAACGAATAAAATCTTATGGAGTAGATGGGATTATTTCAGATTTTCCAGATAGATTATGATTGAAAAGGATGTGGTTATTGTTGGTGGTGGCGCTGCTGGTTTTTTTGCAGCTATCAACATTGCAGAACAAAACCCAAACTTAAAAATTGCAATTTTAGAACGGGGAAAGGAAGGTTTGCAAAAAGTTAAAGTTTCTGGTGGTGGTCGTTGTAACGTAACCCACGCCGAATTTATTCCTTCAGAATTAATACAAAATTACCCCCGAGGTGAAAAGGAAATGCTAGGTCCTTTTCATCAATTCATGACAGGCGATACTATGGAATGGTTTGAAAAACGAGGCGTAGAGTTGAAGATTGAAGCCGATGGCAGAATGTTTCCAGTGTCAAATTCTTCACAAACCATTATCGATTGTTTTTTAAATGAAGCCAAAAAACACCAAGTTGAAGTGTTTTATAATCATGCTGTAAAATCAATTCAAAAGGCAGAAAACATTTGGAAATTAGAAACGTCACAAGGTGATTTTTCAACTAAAAAATTACTAATTGCTACTGGCAGCAACCCTAAAATCTGGAATCTTTTAGAGAATTTAGGCCATACCATCTCACAACCCGTTCCATCATTATTTACGTTTGACATCAAAGATGAACGCATCAAAGACATTCCAGGTGTTGTGGCCTTAAATGTTGAGGTTAAAGTTTTAGGAACCAATTTATTTAGTGAAGGCCCATTACTTATTACGCATGTTGGAATGAGTGCGCCTTCTATTTTAAAACTATCCGCTTTTGGAGCCATTGAATTGGCAAACCGAGACTATAAATTTCAAATTGAAATCAATTTTATCAGACAGTCCTTTGAAGAATGTTTGGATGTTTTGAAACAACTAAAACACAATTTAGCAAAAAAAACAGTATTCAAATCAGCTCAATTTGATTTACCAAAACGCTTATGGCAGAAACTGGTTTTAGCATCTAAAATGAATGAAGAATCTCGTTGGGCAGATTTAAATAAAGATCAGCTAGAATTATTAACTTCTCAACTTACACAAGCTGTTTTTAATGTTGATGGGAAAAGCACTTTTAAAGAGGAATTTGTAACCGCTGGAGGTGTCGATTTAAAAGAAATCAATTTTAAAACCTTTGAAAGTAAACTTCATAAAAACCTTTATTTTGCTGGTGAAGTGATTAATGTAGATGCGGTTACCGGAGGTTTTAATTTTCAAAATGCATGGACAGGAGCGTATATTGTTGCTAAGCACATATCAGAATAATATATTTTTTATATATTTGATATATATAATTTATATATCATGGGAAAAACAAAAAAATTAATTGAGTTGGATGACAAAGCCATCAAAATCCTAGAGGAACAAGCAAGACTTCAAAAACGCTCACTTAAGAATTATCTAGAATACACTTTGGAAGACACGGCCATGCGTTACAGCGAGCCATCTGAAGAGTATAAAAAAATGATGGATGATATGTTGTATAGAACGGAAAAAGGAACATTGGAAACCATGCCGCTTTCAGAAGTTTTAAAACGTTATGGACGTGAATTATGAAATTTCCAAAGAAGCAGATGTAGAACTTCATAAAGCAATTTGCTATTTTAAATTATATAATAAGGAAGAGTCTTTTATGGATGATTTGCTCAATCAATTAAGAGTGGTTTGTTCGATGCCTAAAGCATTTCAATTACGATATAAAAAGGTAAGAATTGTAAATTTAGAGCACTTCAATTTTTCGATTCATTATACCATTTACAATAAACGCATCATTATTCTAAGAATCCTAAACCAAAACCAAGATTTCTAATAATGCAAATCTACATAGCGCTTTTAAGAGGTATCAACGTAGGTGGACATAAAAAAGTGCCCATGACAGAACTGCGCGATTTGTTATCTAATTCTGGTTTTCAAAACGTTCAAACCTATATTCAAAGCGGGAATGTTGTTTTTCAGTCTTCAAAAAATGTATCTACTCTAGAAAAGGAAATTCAAAAACTTATATTTAATCATTTTGGTTTTGATGTTTCAGTGATAGTAAAAACAGATGATGAGCTCCAAACAATTTTTGATGTTAGTCCTTTTTCAACAGAAAAAAAGGAGAAAAGTTATTTCATAATGCTAAACAAAATTCCTGAACCTAATTTGGTTGAAGAAGTAGAGCAAATACCTTATGAAAATGAAGAAATTGTAATCAAAAAAAATTGCCTTTATTTTTATTGCCCAACAGGTTTTGGGAAAACAAAATTCAACATGAATTCATACGAACGAAAGTTAAAGGTTATTGGAACTGCAAGAAATTACAATACCATGGTAAAACTATTATCTTTGTGTGCTGAAAATTAAGAAATGACTGAAAAGGATTTTATTCTACTACCATACCCAAATACTTTAGAAGAAGGAAGTGTTACTTGGGAATCGCCAAGTAATATTGCATTAGTTAAATATTGGGGAAAAAAGAAGGGCCAAATTCCTGAAAACCCATCCATAAGTTTTACACTAAGTAATTGTAAAACCATTACAACCTTGTCGTTTTCAAAAAAAGAGAATACAACAAAGTTTGAGTTTGACGTGTATTTAGATGGTGAAAAAAAAGACGCTTTTAAACCAAAAATCCAGACCTTTTTTAAAAGAATTGAGTTGTATTTACCATTCCTAAGAGATTATCATTTTGTAATTGAAACCTCAAACACTTTTCCACATAGTTCTGGCATCGCTTCGTCTGCGAGCGGTATGAGTGCATTAGCATTGTGTTTAATGGAGATTGAAAAAGAAAACATTATGAGAAGTTTTAATTTGCAAGAAATAGAAGATTTAGATAAAAACTATTTCAAACAAAAAGCCTCATTTTTAGCACGTTTAGGTTCAGGAAGCGCTTGCAGAAGTATTGAAGGTGATTTAATTGTTTGGGGAAAACATAAAGAAATCAAAGGAAGTTCAGATTTATTCGGAATAAAATATCCATATCAAGTGCATGATAACTTTAAGAATTATCAGGACACCATTTTATTGGTTGACAAAGGCGAAAAGCAGGTAAGTAGTACCATTGGTCATGATTTAATGCATAATCATCCTTTTGCCGATAAGCGTTTTATGCAAGCTCATGATAATATCTCTAAATTAATTGCAATATTTAAGTCCGGTGATTTAATTGAATTTATTAAGACGGTTGAAAGTGAAGCGTTAACCTTACATGCCATGATGATGACCAGTATGCCATATTTTGTATTGATGAAGCCAAATACTTTAGAGATTATTAATAAAATCTGGCAGTTTAGGCAAAATACAGGTTTGCATATATGTTTTACTTTAGATGCTGGTGCCAATGTACATGTATTGTATCCGGAATCTGAATCAGGAAAAATATTTGAATTCATTAAGAACGAGTTAGTTGCATATTGTGAAAATGGGCATTATATTTGCGACAGAATTGGTTTTGGAGCGAATCAATTAACAATGAATAATTAACAATTAACAATGTAAAATTGATAATTGACAATGAAAGAGGGGAATATTATTAAAACTAAAAGCTATCAATTTGCGGTTAGAATTGTAAATTTGTATAAACTTTTAGTTGAAGAAAAGAAAGAGTTTGTGCTTTCTAAACAGTTATTACGTTCAGGAACATCAATTGGAGCGAATGTTAGAGAAGCGGAACATGCAGAAAGTAAGGCTGATTTTATCCATAAGCTGTCAATTGCTCTAAAAGAGGCGAATGAAACCGAGTATTGGCTGGAATTGCTTAAAGAAACAAGTTATTTGAATAATTCTGAGTATATTGGTATTCAGATTGATATAAAAGAAATTTTAAAACTTCTTACGAGTATTATTAAAACATCAAAACAAAAATAATTTTCAATTATTAATTGTTAATTATCAATTGTAAAAATATGAAGGGACCACTTTTTTATTCAAAAATTTTACTTTTCGGTGAATATGGGATCATTAAAGATTCTAAGGGTTTGTCAATCCCTTACAACTTTTATAATGGGGCTTTGAAAACCGATAAAAACCTATCTGAAGTAGCGTTAAAATCTAACGAAAGTTTAAAGCGTTTTGTAGTTTATCTTCAAAAAATAGACAGCAAATTAGTAACTTTTGATTTTGATAAATTGCAAGCTAATGTGAGTCAAGGCATGTATTTTGATTCGTCCATTCCTCAGGGTTATGGCGTTGGAAGCAGCGGTGCGCTTGTTGCAGCTATTTATGATAAATATGCCTTTGATAAAATTACCGTTTTAGAAAATTTAACAAGGGAAAAATTATTGAAATTGAAAGCAATTTTTTCGGAAATGGAATCTTTTTTTCATGGAAAATCTTCAGGATTAGATCCTTTAAACAGTTATTTAAGTATCCCTATCCTTATTAATTCTCAAGATAATATTGAAGCAACAGGTATTCCATCGCAAAATAATCAAGGCAAAAATGCTGTGTTTTTATTAGATAGCGGCGTCATTGGAGAAACAGCCCCCATGGTTAGGATTTTTATGGAAAACATGAAACAGGAAGGGTTTAGAAAGATGCTTATAACCCAATTTATTAAACACACCGATGCTTGTGTTGATGATTTCCTAAAAGGCGATGTGAAATCCTTATTTAAAAACACAAAACGATTATCAAAAGTAGTTTTAAATCACTTTAAACCTATGATTCCACAGCAGTTTCATGAGCTTTGGAAAAAAGGTATTGAATCTAATGATTACTATTTAAAACTTTGTGGATCTGGCGGTGGCGGTTATATTCTTGGGTTTACAGAAGACATTGAAAAGGCGAAAAACGCACTTAAAGACTATAGGTTAGAAGTAGTTTATAGTTTCTAAATTCTTGGCACTCTTTCCTACCCGATTATAATTCGGACAGTTGGCTTAAATCATTTTTTCATGTTATCAAGAAATCAAAAGCATATTTTAATTAAGTTTTTTAGTATGTTTTCTGTGGTTAGAGGGTACAACATTCTTATTATAGTAATAGCTCAATACCTAACTTCTATTTACATTTTAGCCCATAATAAACCGTTACGACAAGTCGTTTTTGATGTAAATTTATTTATGATTGTGTTGGCATCAGCAGCAACCATAGCTGGAGGATATATTATTAATAATTTTTACGATTCAGAAAAAGATTTAATCAATAGACCCATTAAATCAAAATTGGATAGACTGGTTAATCAAAACACCAAGTTGTCATTCTATTTTACATTAAATTTTGCCGCCGTTATTATGGCGAGTTATGTGTCGTTTAGAGCTGTAGTATTCTTTTCTGCTTATATTTTTGCTATTTGGTTTTACTCCCATAAATTAAAAAAACTACCATTTATAGGTAATTTAACCTCGGCAATTTTAACAATAACACCATTTTTTGCCGTTTTTATATATTATAAAAATTTTGAAACCGTCATTTTTGTGCACGCCACATTTTTGTTTTTAATTATTTCCATGCGAGAACTAACCAAAGATTTAGAAAATTTAAAAGGAGATTTGGCACTTAACTATCAAACCATACCCATTGTTTATGGTGAAAGGGCTTCTAAAATCATGTTAACAATCTTATCGGTTTTAACATTAATACCAACCTATCTTTTATTGTTTAAGTTTTACATAGGTTATATGTATATCTTCTTTTATTTAAGTGTTGTTTTGTTGTTTGTTTTTCTCATATTACTTTGGAAATCCAAAACAAAAATTCAGTATCTTATTTTGCATAATATTTTAAAATTCATCATAGTTACTGGGGTTTTTTGTATTGTGCTGATAAACATTGATTTGGTATTGAATCGAATCTAAATAAAATGGCAAAGCAAAAAACGCAAATCGTAATTTTATAAAGTATCTTTGCACAAAATAATTAATAATGAACAGACATCAAGGTAGTAAAGGAAAGGGGAAAACTTCAGGACGTGGCACCGATAATAGCCGTTCAAAAAGTTATGCTAGAGGAAATGCACCTTTAAAAAATAAACCGGTTTCAACTGTGAAACCATCAGTGACTACTAAAACAACAACTAAAAAATCTAATCCAGATGAGATTAGGCTTAACAAATATGTTGCAAATTCTGGAGCTTGTTCCAGGCGAGAGGCAGATACACATATTGCTACAGGATTGGTTTCGGTTAATGGTAAAGTCATTACTGAAATGGGTTACAAAGTTAAATTAGGCGATGAGGTTAGGTATGATGGGGCCAGGATACATCCTGAAAAAAAGGCATATGTGCTTCTAAACAAACCCAAAGGTTTTGCAACAACAACAAGCGAAGGAAAAGGAAGGACAGTAATGGATTTAGTAGCCAATGCAACCACATCTAGAATTAAACCAATAGGACGGTTAGGAAGAAACTCAAAAGGTTTACTTTTATTTACTAATGACGATGTTATTGTTGATAAATTTACAAATTCAAAGAATGGGATAGCACGCTTATTTCATATTGAATTGGATAAAAACCTGAAATTAGAAGACTTGAAGAAAATACAAGCAGGAATTAAAATTGAAGGGAAATTAGTTGCCGTTCAAGAAGTGAGTTATATTGACGGTGCGTCTAAAAATGAAATAGGTTTAAAGATAAAAAATACCGGTAATACCATCATCCGTTCTATTTTTGATTACTTAAAATATGAAATAGTGAGTATTGATTGCGTAGCTATTGGCCATTTAACCAAGAAAGATATCCCACGTGGGCATTGGAAACATTTGACCGAGCAGGAATTAAATACACTTAAAATGCTGTAATTTAATATCTTGTATTTTTTTTAAAAAAAAATAGAAAAAAGTTCATAATTCAATTTTTTATATTTCATTTGTATTTCATTTAGCTAACACAATTGAAAAATGATTCTATTTTTAGGTTCATGAACATTAAGATGCTATGTTCAAAATCTGTTCTTAAATTAAGCAGCCAATTTATACGGCTAACTTCCACGTATACAATTATTTCAAGTCAACACATATTGGTTTTATGCCGACTACTTGTATTAGAAAACAAATTTCATTTTCTTAAAAACTATTGATTTTATAACGTTTAATTAAAATATTTTTGAGAAATTTATACCAGACAGAAAAGAATGAATACTAAATATATTGACCTAATTAGCCAAACTTTTGATTTTCCTCAAGAAGAATTTAAGCTAGAGGATAAAAACCTGAAATTTCACGATATTAATCTAATGGAATTGGTTGAAAAATACGGGTCCCCACTTAAGTTTACATACCTACCTCAAATATCAAATAATATTGCCCGGGCTAAAGGGTGGTTTGAAAAAGCAATAAAACATAATAAATACAAGGGTAAATACAATTATTGTTATTGCACCAAGAGCTCTCATTTTAAACATGTGCTAAATGAGGCTTTAAAAAATGATATACATATTGAAACATCGTCTGCGTTTGATATTGATATTGTGGAGCGCCTTAAAAAAGAAGGTAAAATTACTGAAGATACGTATGTAATTAGTAATGGGTTTAAACGGGCTCAGTATATAACAAATATTGCCCAATTAATAAATAATGGACATAAAAACTGCATTCCCATTATTGATAATTATGAAGAAATTGATTTATTATCAGAAGAAATAACAGGTAAATTTAATATAGGGATTAGGATTGCTTCAGAAGAAGAACCTAAATTTGAATTCTATACCTCTAGATTAGGTATTGGTTATAAAAATATTGTGCCTTTTTATAATAAACAAGTCAGGGATAATAAAAAGGTGAAGTTAAAAATGTTGCACTTTTTTATTAATACAGGTATCAGGGACAATGCCTATTATTGGAACGAATTATCAAAATGTTTAAAGGTCTATACAAGCTTAAAAAGGATTTGCCCTTCATTGGATAGTTTAAATATAGGGGGTGGGTTTCCTATAAAAAACTCATTAGCTTTTGATTTTGATTATGAGTACATGGTTGATGAGATTATTAATCAAATTAAATTGGTTTGTGATGAAGAAGAAGTAAAAGTACCAAATATTTTCACGGAATTTGGTAGTTTTACAGTAGGTGAAAGCGGTGGGGCTATTTATGAAGTGCTATATCAAAAACAACAGAATGACCGTGAAAAATGGAATATGATAAACTCCTCATTCATTACCACATTACCAGATACCTGGGCTATTAATAAACGATTTATTATGTTGCCCATAAATAGATGGAATGACAGTTATGAACGTGTATTATTAGGGGGTTTAACTTGTGATAGTGATGACTATTATAACAGTGAACAGCACATGAACGCCATTTATTTACCAAAATACAATAAAGATAAACCATTGTATATTGGATTTTTTAATATTGGCGCATATCAAGAAACCATTGGCGGTTTTGGAGGATTACAACATTGTTTAATTCCGTCACCAAAACATATATTAATAGACAAGGATGAGGATGGGAACCTCACTGATGATTTATTTTGTGAACAACAAAAAAGTGAAGACTTACTTAAAATTTTAGGTTATAATGATTAATAAAACGTATGCAGGAATTCCAGAGGAATTTTCTAAGTTAGAACAAGCAAAAATTGTATTAATTCCTGTTCCTTATAAAGGAGCCGGTACATCTGTAAAAGGAACTAAAAGTGGTCCAGAGGCTTTTTTAAAGGCGTCTGAAAACATAAATCTTTATGATATTGAAACGGATACTGAAGTGTATCAGCAGGGTATTTATTTAGCAGGTGCCGTTATTGAAAATGCTACAGCAGAAGCTATGGTGAATGCCGTGCACCAATCAACAAAAAAATACATTAAGAGAAATAAGTTTGTTACCCTAATTGGAGGTGATCGTTCTACATCAATTGGCACAATTAGAGCATTTAATGAATGTTTTAATAGCTTGACAGTGTTGCAAATAGATGCACATGCCAATTTATTGAAATCGCATCAAGGGTCATCTTTAAATAATTCTTGTGCACTTCATGAGGCTAGTCAAACCACCAATTTAATTCAAGTTGGGGTTCGTTCCATGAATGTGATGGAGAAAACAATAATGGATGAAGATAAAACTTACTTTGCTCATGAAATGGCTATTGATGATACCTGGATGGACTCGGCCATTGACCAAATGACAGATAACGTATTTTTAACCTTTGATTTATCGGCACTGGATGTGTCTATTATGACTTCGGTTTCAAATCCGGAGCCAGGGGGGTTATTCTGGTATGAAACCTTAGAGTTTTTAAATAAATTAATGCAAGAAAAAAATATTGTGGGCTTTGATATTGTGGGCTTATGTCCGAATGAATTAAATGCAGCTTCAGATTTTTTAACAGCCAGACTTTACTATAAGATGTTAAGTTATAAGTTTGCAGATGAAAATGTCGGCGATGATTATGATAACTCATATGAAGGCCTAAATCAAAAAAACAACGTTTCAAAATTTGAGGAAGATGAAGAATACTAAAGGAGCCATATCAAATTTTATTGAAAAGTATTATTTGCACTTTAATGCGGCAACCATTGTTGATGCTGCCAAAGCCTATGAAGCACAATTAAATCAAGGGTCAAAAATGTTAGTGTCACTCGCAGGAGCCATGAGTACTGCTGAAATAGGAAAGATTTTTGCCGAAATGATACGTCAAGATAAGGTTCAGATAATATCCTGTACAGGAGCAAATCTTGAAGAGGATATTATGAATTTAGTGGCACATTCTCACTATAAGCGGGTTCCAAATTATCGTGATTTAACACCACAGGAAGAATGGGATTTATTGGAGCAAGGGCTTAACAGAGTTACAGATACATGTATACCAGAGCACGAGGCTTTCAGGCGATTACAGGAACATATTTATAAAATATGGAAAGATGCAGATGATAAAGGTGAACGCTATTTACCTCATGAGTATATGTATAAAATGTTACTATCGGGTGTTCTTGAAGAATATTATGAGATTGATTTAAAAGATTCCTGGATGTATGCCGCAGCAGAGAAAAATTTACCTATAATTGTTCCGGGTTGGGAAGATAGTACTATGGGAAATATTTTTGCAAGCTATGTATTAAAAGGGGAACTTAAGGTAAGTACCATGAAATCGGGTATAGAATACATGACCTTTCTTGCTGATTGGTATACTGAAAATTCTAAAAATGGCATCGGTTTCTTCCAAATTGGAGGAGGCATAGCAGGCGATTTTCCAATATGCGTAGTACCTATGTTGTATCAAGATATGGAAAGAACAGATACACCATTCTGGAGTTATTTTTGTCAAATAAGTGATTCCACAACAAGTTATGGATCTTATTCAGGTGCTGTGCCAAATGAGAAAATTACTTGGGGAAAATTAGATATTAATACACCTAAATATATTATAGAAAGTGATGCAACCATAGTAGCGCCACTTATTTTTGCCTACTTATTAGATATGTAATTATGAATAAAAGAGACAACCTAAAACGAGTCATTGTAGACTTTAAAAAATTAACTCCTGAAATTTTAGGGCTTTTAGTTCAGAAATATCCTGATGGATATGATGAAGAACATATAATCACCTTTAGAAACGCTAAAAATGAACTTATTGAGGCGGTTGAAGTCAATACAGACGACACGAAGTACCTCATTAAAGTAAGTACTAAATTGGTGAAAACTATGGAAAATTATGATGAGGACGATTATGAAGATTATGACGATGATGATCCTGAAGCAGTGCAAGATCCAGAAATAACCGATGAAGTTGGTGAAGATATGGATGATATAGATTAAAGTTGTAGTGACATGAAAGAAGCTGTTTTTATATCTTACAAAAATGGTTATTTTAAGTTTTTGTTTGAAAGTGGTGAAGACATGGTTTTTGATGATGTACATCCAAGAATTTTAAAGCAATTTGATTTAAAAAACGATACAAGTTTTATAGGTAAATCATTTAAAATATCTTTTTTGGAAGTAATTGAAAATTCTGATCAAGATGCTGTAATTTATAGAATAGAAAGTTTAAAACCCATTTAATAATAATGTTATGAATACGCCATTTCACATGTCATTGCCTTGTATAAGTATAAAAGAAACAAAAAGTTTTTATGTTGATTCAATTGGTGCAACTTATGGTAGGAACAATCAAAACTGGATTGATATAAATCTTTTTGGGCATCAAATAACATTCATCAAGGCTAAAAAATTCAATTTTAATAATCCGAATTATATTTTTGAAGGTAAAATATTGCCTTCCTTTCATTTTGGGGTTATTGTAGATGTTGATACCCTGAAAAAAGTATATGCTAAACTTGAAGCTTTAAAATTAGATTTAGTCTCAGAATCAACATTTTTGAAGGGCCAAATGGGAGAGCACACCTCATTTTTTATTAAAGACCCCAACGGCTATATGCTGGAGTTCAAAAGCTTTAAAGCAAAGGACACTATATTTAAAAAGTAATGTACAAGGTAGTTGCTTATCAAGTAGCTAATACTTTAAATATCAAAGAAAGTAAAGCACATTTAAAATGGGAGCTCTTATATTCTGATAGTATTGAATTGTTTTTTAAGTATTCTTCAAATAAATTCATTTACATGTTTCAGTACGGTGTAATGAGTTTTTTTAACATGACATCACATGAAATTGAGACTGTTTTAAACCAAATAAAGCCTTTTTGCAGAGATTATATTTCAGATAAAATTTCTGATGATGTTAGTGTTAATATTGTTCCGCAAACCCTTAAGGTTGAATTTGAAACCATTACATTACCAAATCTAAATATTGAAATGATTCGTTTGGTAATGCTCAACACCTCACAATCTGTTGCACTAAATAGATATTCTGATATCACAGAACAGTTGTTAATTGAAACCAACCTGCATACGTCATTTCTTGAAAACAAAGGAAAACTGGATATATCCGGGAATAAGTTGAAAAAGTTTATAGGCAAGATTTTAAATATTAAAAATCAAATATCTGAACATTTGTATATTTTTGATTCGCCTGAAATAACCTGGGAAAATGAACAACTTAATAGCTTGAATTTAGAGTTAAAACAAACCTTTGATTTAAAGGATCGTTACAGACTAATTCATGATCGTATAAATATTATAAAAGAGAATTTAGAACTCTTTAAGGATATTATGGATCATAATGAAAGCAGTAAATTAGAATGGATTATTATCATTTTAATTCTAGTCGAAGTATTTGATTTGTTTATCACCAAATTTTTTCTGTAAAAACACTTCCCAAATTAAAAACCCGTAAACAATAAAGTATTCAATGGCAATAATCCAAAGGTTTTCATGTTCGTCAGAATTGGTATAAGCCAAGTAACTTAGTACAATTGCCAAACTCCATATTAATGGAAATTTATAATTAGTAAATACTGATAGAATTAAAAGCGTGGCAATGTACCAGGGATGAACTGTTGTAGCCGTAAAATAGTAAAATGACAATACCAATAACATACTGGTTATTAATCCTACTATGGTTTTATTTCTTTTAAAAAATGTGGTGTAAGCAACAAATATTAATACAACACCAGGAATCATTTTACCTATAATGCCTATTTCATTATAGCCTCTAAACAAGTAACCTATTTCTCTTGCCACATAGTAAATACTTGCGTTGAATTCAAATTCTTGAAACCACAATACAACGGTTTTTGTGAAATTACTTATGAATTCTGAAGAATAAAATGGTAGGAATAGCAAGATGGTAGTAAACCCGATAATCATGTAAAATAAAAATAATTTTGCTATGCTTGTCAAGGTAGGAATCTTAAGCTTTAAAACAGATTTCTTGATTTGATTGGTATTGATTTTTTGTTTAGTAAACCAATAAAAATATAAAGGTAAAAATAGTAAAGGAATAAGTTTTATGGATATTGATAATGCTAAAACAAATGCTGCAAACTGCCATTTTCCGACTTGTAAGAGATATAAACTCCAAATTAAAAAGAATATCATAACACCTTCAAAGTGGAGGTTTCCAGTAAGTTCAATAATAATAAACGGATTTAGTAAATACCAAAAGATGTTACTAATAGGTATTTTAAGATGCTCCAAGAGTTTTTTTCCAAAATAGAGTGTTCCAAAATCTGCCGCAATAATTATTAATCGCATGACAATTACAGATCCCAAAATACTTTTTCCAGCAAAAAAGCCGGCAATAACAAAACAAAGTTGATTGAGTGGCGGGTAATTGGTGAAATGGCTGCCATTTAACATGCCCATGCCATGATATAATTCTTGTGCTTGATATATTGGGAAAACACCTTTTAAAATAAAAGATTCAGGGGTATATAAATAGGGATTAAATCCTTCAAGTATCATGCGTCCATCCCATATAAACCTATAAAAATCCTGTGATAAATTGGGGATGGAAAATAAAAACAGCAACCTAAATATGAAAGCAATAGCAGCTAAAAAAGTAAGCTGATGTTTTTTTAATTGAATGAGTTTATAGAATAAAAAAAACAAAGCTACATACAACATGATTAGTTTAATGTAGTCTGTTCGAACCAAATCGTAAGCAAAATCCAGGTAGAACAGGATGCTTAAAAAAGCTAGAAGATCGGGTGTTCTATTTAATCTTAAAAAAGTAAGTTTTAAAGGCATGCATCAAATATAATGTTATTTATTATCTAGTTATAAGTTAAAACCCTGCTTCCGGTAGTTATCGGGATTAGTTTCTATAAACTTTTAAGAGCATCTTGTC
>TARA_R110002050_G_scaffold248551_1_pt1 | contig 41554 bp, 48 predicted proteins | sample TARA_R110002050 | Tara Oceans TARA_R110002050 (sample SAMEA4396988) | marine metagenome | biome: Polar Biome; feature: [DCM] deep chlorophyll maximum layer (ENVO:01000326); material: water (ENVO:00002006), including particulate matter (ENVO:01000060) such as... | depth 25 m
TTTTATTGGTGATGGTATTAATGATGCTCCTGTAATAGCAATGTCGGATGTAGGAATGGCAATGGGCGGATTAGGAAGTGATGCTGCCATAGAAACGGCTGATGTAGTTATTCAAACGGACCATCCCTCTAAAATAGCAATTGCGATCAAAATAGGTAAAGCAACTAAGCGAATTGTTTGGCAAAATATTATTTTAGCATTGGGAGTAAAGTTAATTGTTCTTGCTCTAGGTGCAGGAGGAATAGCAACAATGTGGGAAGCGGTTTTTGCTGATGTTGGGGTAGCACTTCTCGCAATTTTAAATGCGGTTAGGATTCAGAGAATGAGGTTTTAATTCATTAAACACATCGTTATTTTCTCTAATAATAGTGAATTTATCTTGGCGAAAAACAACAATAGGAAGCAAGGATTATAGCTAATTCTTCTTTCTATTTAATTCAAATAATCAAGCACTTTCTGCTTTAATCTAACATCCCCTAAACCATCAGAAAGCTCATTGTATGGAAGTAATATGAACGGCATACAAACTCCGTCTTTTGCATATTTGATCCCAACCATTTTTACACCATCTTTTTCATGGATCGACACTTTTAGAATTTCAATCATACTTTTTTCATTAGTAAACTTCTGGTAATCCTCCGGAGAGCATTACTTTAATTGTACCAACAGCTCCGTGAGGTTTTGTGGTAAGTGCCTTTGCAAATGTTCCTGGTAATCCATAAGAATAAGCGTAGCCTCTTCCTTTTACATCACCTGTGTAAATGTTATCACCAATGTTTGCAGCATACACGGTCATTTTTATATCAATGATACCTGCGTATTGGATAGTAACCATTTGGTTATTTGCTCCACCAACTTTCACTACTCCGATCACATCTTCGTTGTAATATAAATTGGTTGTAGTAACAGAAAGAGGATTGGTTTTATCAATCACTACGACATCTCCATATTCCAATGGAACTCCCGATTTATTGGTTAACTGAATGGTTCCAGCTTCAATAACGGGAGGAATACCTCCGCCATCATCAGAAGAAGCTCCACCTTTCGTAATTCTATTTCGAGTTAAATATCTCATAAAGACTACGCTTGTGAAGTTTTGTAATACTGGATTCTTAGAATATGACTTTTGCCGGCTTCAATGCCTATTACCTGAAAATTGTCAAGGCTTGTTTTACCAAAAAGCTCCAATACATCACCATCTCCAAAAGATTGCCCTGAAGTAGCGGTTGGAGCTGTGCCATTTTCTTTATATCGTAATGCCCTGGCTTTATTTGTGGCCGTGCCATCTACTTCAAAGAAAACTGAAGCTGAAATTGCTATATCGGGTACGGTTAAACCTTTGGCTTCGCTATCATCTACGGTTAAATCTTCGTAACCATTACTTGCTTCATCAATGGCAACACGTCCACGCTCACCAGAAGTCCATAACATAAGTTCTTCTAGGTAATCTTCGGTTTGTGCGAAGTTTTGATGCGGATATGGATTCTTTTTACCTGCCATTATGCTACTAAATTTCCTGTTTCTTGATATTCATTATAAAGATTTGCTAAGGTTCTACCTCCCAAATCCTGAAAGTGGGGCTTGTCTTTGAATGATCTCCAATTACCACCCCATTCTAAACCAACGGCTTCACCTAATTGTCCGATACGATCCCAATTGGAATTCGTCCAAAGTGCTTTACCATTTTTGAACTCCACAACATCTACTGCTAATTTGTAATTGTGTGAGCTTTTTCCGCATTTGGCATTGGTTACGACCTTTCCCGGAGCAGTTCTTCCTTTTGCATAGAGCTTATTTTGTTCTTCACAATTGCGTTCTGCCGAAGTAACCCGTAATTCAATACCTTCTTTTCTAGCATTAGCTAGTAGCTTCTTGACTTTCTTTCTAAATTTTGGTTCAAGAGAAAGCAATAAGTAGTCTGTTTTGTAATCAAAATGTTGGTATATCTTTTTTCGGGCGAGGAATATTCCAACACCTAAAGCCACAATTCCTGTGGCGATTCCGATATATACATGTTGCTTTTTTACTTCCATCTACTTTTTATTCTGACAAGTGCATCCTTCCTTTTTCTTTTTGGCTAGGGTGATCAGGTTAATGCTTGTAAATATGATATTCAACGTTAAAAATGTTCCCAATAAAATAGGCATCACTTTACTTTCTTTACTGTCGCTCATGCTCGTTTCTTTTTTTTATAGCGTTTAACTCCTTCAATAATTCACGGTTCTTCTTTTCCATCAGCTCTACTTTCTGTTCCAGACATTTAATCTGTTTTCGTTGTTTCTCAATTATTTCTTCCATTGCTGCTGTGTGATCTTCACTTTCCTTCACTCGTTTTTCTAATTTCTGCGACCATTGCACCCAGTTATTTACGATATTGCTGTTAGCCTGAGCGTACAGGTTGCTTGTTTCAGCACTTTTCAGTTTCTTATCTGTGCGAACCTTTATCAGAATCTCAACGAGCTTCCAAAAGCCCCCAGCTCCAACAATTATTGTTATTAGTTTCCATATTTCCATTTCCATCATATTTTAGGATTATGGAGGTGAAGCTCCGTTGTAAACCATTGGGTGTTGAGCCACATAAGGTTTGATGTTAAACATCAGTTCATCGTTTGGGTCAATAAAAGTTCCAAAGATTGATACTTTGCCATCACTATCAAATGAATAGAAAAACACCTCGCCTTTATTGCTAATCAAAGTTCCAGGGGATGAATTGGTAGGATTATTCAAGGGTTTTGGGAAGTTCAATACCCAACCACTCACTGCACCAGCACCGCCAGCTCTTTTTAATCGAACATCATTTACCAATACCATATTCCCATTCATTACAGAATAGCGGTTTCTTCCAGGAGTATGGTACATGACCGTTCCAATATGAGCTGCAGCAATGGTCAATAATGATTCACGGTTGATGTAATTATCTAGGCGTACCTTTAATTTCAATGGAGTTACCGCTTTTTGGTCGTCTGTTCCAACATTAACAATGGCTTGGGTAGCGATTTGAATCAATCCTGTTACCAGTTCAGTAGCCACCCTGTTATTAAGTAAGGTTGCTAATTTTAATGGAGTGATTACTGATGTATCATCTGTTCCTGCATTGGTTAATGCTTGCGTAGCAATTTTCATTATTCCAGCCAGACTTTCAGTAGCCTGAACCAAGTTAGATTGCATAACATTCCAATCTGCACCAACTGCAGCTTGCGTACCTCCGGCATTATCGGTTAAACAATGTATCACATCATTTGCCTGAACTTCTACACCTGCAGCACCTCCAATTTTACCAGCCACACTTACCGTGTAAGCATCTCCTGATAATCCTGCCGGATAATTGGGATTGGTAGAGCAATCAATAAAACCTTTGTTTTCCCATAAGCCAGTTACTTTATCGGCAACATAGGCAATCAAATTTTGAGGGGTAATGGCCGTAGAATTATTGGCTGGATCATTGGACTCTGCAGCGGTTGCATATTTAGTAATCCCTGCATTAGCTTCGGTTGCTTGTGATGGGTCGATTACAATTCCCGATGCTACCTGAAAACATGTGCCGTCATATATCAAAATGTAATGAACAGTGGTGTTTAAATCATTCGGATCTACATCAACCAAAGTGCCAGCTCCGGTAATTTTCATGATGGGAATTGCTCCTTTGCCATCCACATTCAATGTAGAAACGCCTGAATTTAAGTGGTTAAATTTCACCTCTAACAATAAACCGATTCTGTATGCCTGTGTTAAAGCAGGGCTTAGAACCAATTCATAATCATCCGTTCCTCCGGTAGTACTTCCTGCACCACCCATAGCCAATACGGATTCTAAAACGCTTTCTATTTGACGGTACTGGTATCACCATAATTTATTGTGCTGCAGGAGCTACTCCTTTTATCGCTTGATTCTTTTTGTATTGGCTAAATCCCCATGCAGCAACAGCAATAACTGCTATGCCACCGATGATTATCACTTCTTTAGGAATGCCTTTCTTTTGTTCCTCTTCTTCAGGATGTCCCATACCGACTTCGTAATCTTCGGGTTGTTCACCGGGTTTGAAGAAGTTCATCACATTGCCGACTGTACCTAGTATTCCTTCTGCACCACCTGCTTTCTGATAACCGCTGCCAACTTTGCCCCAAAAGGCACTGCGTTTCTCCTTGCTTGCTGCTTTCTCTTCTTCTGTTTTCTTGGGGCGTTTGTTTTTCTTCCCAAAGAGCTTTTTAAAGAAGTAATCGTATTGGTCTTCACCAGTACCTTGGCCATGTATGTATTCTAGTTCTCCTGCAATCATAATTTCGTTTTTATACAATCATCATTACCCGTAAAGTCGAGCCGTTTACAGTGAATGGAATTAGCGGATAACCTTTACCTACAAAGGGGTATGCTTTCGCTTCCCCAGGAGGTAAATCCACACCGTTTACATTGGCGGGTTGATTCCCCACATTTTTGATAGAACCAAAAAGAAACCCTTGTGGCAAATCCCCATCAACTGCATAATCTTGTTCTGTTACTTGTGCTAGTAAACTCATAGTTCATTCACCTTTTTATTAAGCTGCAGGAGCTGCTACTACCGGAGCTTGTTTGGACTTGTTCAAATAAACCAGCAGTCCAATTGCTCCTAAAACACCAACTACTACAATCAATCCTTTGCCTGCACCCATTAATCCAGCTTGTTGTTTCAGGTTTTCTTTTTTCATTTCTTCCTGTTCCACCTTCTTTTTCAAGCCTTCTACTTTTTGCTCTTCTTGGAGCGTTTTAAGCTCGTTTTGCATGGCATTGTTAATGACTTTATGCCCCTTCAAATCCTTATTGGTAATGGGATTTTTTACAGAACCTTTTGTAGCAGTAGGATCTTTTTTAACTGGTGGTTTTACCGGAGCTTCAGCGGGTGTCCGCTTTTTAACTCGAATCAATGGTCGTCTAGGTGGTTTACCTTTTTCCGCTCTTTTTGTAGCTCTTCGTTCTTTTCGTTTTTTCATCCATTTACCAATGAATTCATCGTACTCGTATTCATTGTTGTCGTCATCTACAAAATTGGATTCGCCTTGCTCGAAGTTCGAGCCGTATATTTTCATTTGTATATCGGGATCTCCCATTAGTGTTCTCATAATTTTCAATTTTAGAGTTAAACAATTTGTTATGCTGCAGCTGGCACTTTTACACCTGCTTGTTGCTTATTTTTCATGCTGTTGTATATGAATCCTCCAACCAAAAGAACCCCTACAATCATCATCATGCTATTGCCTGCAAAACCTGCTTGTTGTGGCTTTGCCTGTGCAGGAGCTACTGCTGCTGGTTGTTGAATAATAGTTGGTGCTTGTGATCGCATTATCTGGGGTGCTGCCGAACTTGGAGCTGCGATGTTTTTCATCACCGAAGTTTCTGCCCTCATGGATTCTGTTTCCGCTCTACGCTGGTCATTTTTCAATGTCCTTTTTTCCATTTTTACTTTATGACGTTCGGCTTTTCGTTGCTTACACTTTCTGGATAAGCATAGAAAATTGTCGTATGCTTCGTCTGATTGTCCTGATAGTCCGTAATTATTCATTGTTCGTATTTTTAAGTTGTTTCCGGAATTGCAACAGATTTGCCTTTGTTCATTTTCCAAATGAACAGACCACCCAAAAGGGCAACAACTGCTAGTATTCCAACTATTTTTATCACTTTGGCCTTGTTTGAATCTGATTGAACTTTTGCTGCAGCTTGATCTTTTTGGGCTTGAAATAGCATCATGCTTTGCATGGATTGTTGTCTCGCTTGATTTTTCAAGTTTTTCTGATTGCTTAACGATCCTGCGAAACTGAAAATAGAGCCAATAGCACCTGCGATAGCCGATACCGGATCAGAGCCAACGGTTACTTTGGTGTCTTTTGCAGCTCCTGCTAAATCGCCTGTGTTAAACGTGTCGTTCTCATCAGGGATAATCTGTTTAGCAAATATTTTAGCCAGGTCGGTATTGAATTGCTTATCGTTTTTGCTGATGGCATAAATAACCGCTTCCGTTAATTGGGAACTACTCGGTTTTGGATCGACATTTACACCATACTTGTACAAAAGCGTTTTCAACTCATTAGGCTGGTCCGCTACGACAATCCCTAATAACTTAAAAATGGCTTTGCCTTGATTATTCAGTTCCGTTGGAGCTTTGAGCTTTTCTTGTACGATCCTAACCATGTTGTTTGCTGCTTTTAAAGGCTGTTCCTATTAATATTCCAGCAACCAGAATTACTCCTGCAATTGCTAATTCACTTTTAATCACATGCTTGTAAAAAGAACCTTCTTCCTTTTTTTCTTCCTTTTCAGGAGCATTCATTCGTTGCCTTAATTCATTCCAGACAATCTGAACTTCATCCGCCAGTTTCATGTCCTTTGGACTTTTATTGGACTTGCTGAGAATTTCTTGGTAATAATTCTCTAATTCAGAAGTGTTCATTTCCACCAACTGATCCAAGAAATCGCCTATATCCACTTTCCCTGTATAATTACTGTGTCCACACGAACCGCAATAATTATCTTCGGGGATATAAGATGAACTGCCACAAGCACCGCAAAAACTATCTTCTTTGGATTGATTCAATCTCAGGATGATATTCTTGTCGGGGTGAATACCTAACAGGTCTTTCACCACTCTTTTTCCTTTCTTTTTGACTAAGAGCTTTACAGTTTCAGATAAGCCCTCCACATCACGGGGAGGCTCATAACCATAATTATGCACCAGTTGCTTGGCTTCTTTCGGATTCCCGAATACGATGTAGTCAATCTTGTTTGGTGTAAATCTTGACTGCCTTTTATTGTTTCTATTTCTCATTGGTAATTCATTTTTATTGGTGGAGCTACCCATTGTCGTTAACCAAAAACAGCCAAAGCGAGCGTGATACCTCTACTTTGGCTGTTTATATCCTATGGCAAAGCCTCACTAAAAGGAAACTGCTTTGTGCATTTCTCTATCGTCTTCTTCGGATCAACCTTCGAGGTCTTCTGCCCCCAACAATTCTTCGACTTGGTCTTCGCTTAACACGTTTCACAACACGTCTTTTCCTTGTTGGTTTTAAACCGAATGCTGTCGATTTCTTTTTCCTTAGAAGGTCAATTTGAGGCAGTCCAGTTGTTCTTGGAACAGTGGATAATTCAGCAACATTGTTACCTTTTAACAGGTTACCCATGTTCGCTCTTGCCTTAATTGTAAAGGTGAAAACCAATGTCACACCATCTTTTACTAAAACCCTCAACGAATCTTGACCGGTAACATTCATCTCGAAGTTATCATCGTCAATTAGCGTTTGCGTAAAGTTTTGCGGTGAAGTAGCATTCCTTGGTTGATACACCCTTTCGGTATTGCTACCGGAAGCTGTTCTTTTCACAACTTTCAGAACATTATCAAATTGCAATGGATTTGAAACGGATAGTTTCATTCCTCCCACCTTAAATGGATTTGCTTTTGATTCCTCTCTTACTTCTTTGTGAGAAGATTCCTCAACAACCACCGTTACTCCAGCTGGCTGAGCTGCTTCTTCGTTTGCTCCAAAAACAATTGCTTCTGCATCTGCTCTCGAAGCATTTTTAACAACTACGGTTAACGTCCTGTCATTAGGATCAATTCTCCCAATGGAAGACGTTTTGTAATTGTCGTAATCTTCGTCATCATCCACATCAACATATTCAACTTCTTCTTCCTCAAAGTCGTCTTCGTAATATGAATCCTCATGACCTTCAAATCCAGAGTCGAAGTCATCTTCATCGTAATCACCATCAAAGTCATCATACCTGTCTTCGGCATCATCCTCGTAGGCTAATATATCGTCATCAAAATCTCTCATGATTTCTAATTTTTATCGTTAATAAATAAGTTTCATTTTCAGGGTTTTCACCTGTGGTTGCTAACTCTTGTCAGCACCTTCGCTTTTAGGCTTGTTTTCACCGCCTTTTTTTGCCAACTTTTTTGCTTTGGCTTTATCCAATGCTGGCTTCACTACAAATGCCCCTAATACTGCTCCGGCAACTAATATTCCTAGACCAACGGGTACACATATTTTCCAATCAATGTCTTTCATCTGTATAAAATTTAATTCGCAACGGCCAGTGGAACTGACATTTCATTGCTTTCGTTTTAATGATTTTTAAATGCTTTAAAACAGCTCTTTCTCAAATGGTCTTTAAACCAAATACAGGTGCTAAAGTCTGAGCTTTTTGAAGGTATTCCGAGGTGTAAGATTGTACCTTGGTACAATGAGGTGGGGAGGTGTTATCGTGAGAAGGGAATTGAAATTGGTACAAAAGTTTTTGAAAATATTTTGGTTTTATATTTTCTTCAATCGCTCGTTTAGAACAATCTGATTTTTTGCATAAGTCTCTACCATTTGAATTAATTTGAACTTAATTAAACTTTTCCTTGCTTAATTAAGTTAAAAATACCTCTTTTACGGTATTGTTTAGCATGATTCTAAATAAGAGATTTGTCCTCGAATTTAAATTTATCTTAATTAGGCATGAAAAAAATACTTATCACTATAACGGCAATTATAGTAAGTTGCGTAGCAGTTTTCGCCCAAGAAGCAACTATCGAAGGGAATATAAAACAAATAGACAGCACAACTGCCTTGTCGGGTGTGGCGGTTTATCTCGAAAAAACCAATCTTGGGGCATCCACTAACGGCAACGGCAACTATATCATCAAAAATGTACCGACAGGAAATTATACTTTGGTGGTTTCTGCTATCGGCTACTTCACTCTCAAAAAAGAAATAAGTATTGGAGTTGGCGAAACTTTGAAGGCAGACTTTACATTAGTGGAATCCGTTACAGCCCTTTCAGAAGTAGTGATAATGACAGGAGGTAATACTGGCGTAAAAAACATACCAGGTTCAGTATATTATATATCACCGAAGGAAATTCAACGATTCAGCTATACTGACATTAATCGCACCTTACGTACCGTGCCAGGTATTAATATGCAGGAGGAAGATGGCTTTGGGCTTCGGCCTAATATAGGATTAAGAGGTACAGGTGTAGAGCGTAGCTCCAAAATAACTGTGATGGAAGATGGAGTACTAATGGCTCCTGCTCCTTATGCAGCTCCTGCTGCTTATTATTTTCCTACAATTGGTAGAATGCAAGCAGTTGAAATATTAAAAGGTAGTAGTCAAATAAAGTATGGCCCATATACTACAGGAGGAGCAATAAACCTTATTTCAACTCAAATACCCAATGAATTTGGTGGAAGAATTAACCTGTTAGGAGGAAGTTTTGGAGGCCGAAACCTACATGCCTTTGTTGGAAATTCTCACAAGAATTTTGCTTACATGGTAGAGACATTCCAATACGGATCCAACGGGTTTAAGCAATTAGATGGTGGAGGAAATACTGGATTTGACAAAAAAGATTACCTCGCAAAATTTCGTATCAACACCAATGATAGTGCGAAAATATACCAATCGCTAACATTTAAAATTGGGCAGACAACTGAAACCTCTAATCAAACCTATCTTGGTTTAACTCAAGAAGATTTTAATAACGATCCTTACCGCCTATATTCTGGTTCTCAAGTTGACCAAATGAATACTGAGCAATCGCAATTCTCATTATCTCATGTAGCAAAATTTTCAAAATTATTTGACATAAAAACTACCGCCTATCGTTCCGACTTCAAAAGAAATTGGTACAAACTCGATAAGGTGAAGGATAGTACAGGAACGAAAACGAGTATTGGGGATATATTAGAAAATCCCAATTCATATAACGATGCTTATGCTATTCTTAAAGGAACAACAAGTGCCCTTAATGATGCTTTATTTGTAAAAGCAAACAACCGTTCCTACTATGCTCAAGGCGTTCAAACAGTTCTAGGATTCAATTTCACAACCAATAAAATAACTCATGATATTGATTTAGGTTTTCGGATACATCAAGACCAGATTGACCGTTTCCAATGGAATGATGGATATGCAATGGACAACGGTGTGATGAAACTTACCAATGCCGGAATACAAGGAACCGAAAGCAACCGTATTGAAACAGCTAATGCTTTAGCAACTTATTTACAGTATAAATTGAATATCGGAAAACTCACGCTTACACCTGGCGTTCGTTATGAAAATATCACCCTCTCAAGACAAGATTATGGCAAGAATGATCCAACTAGGTTAGGGAATGATCTATCTGAAAGAAGCAATACAGTAGATGTTTTCATTCCTGGGATTGGGCTTGACTACCGCTTCAACAAACACCTGAGCACCTTTGCTGGTGTTCATAAGGGATTCTCTCCTCCTGGCTCAAAAGAAGGAACAAAACCTGAAGAAAGCATCAATTATGAACTGGGCACTAGGTATGCAAAAAATGCACTGTCAGGACAAGCAGTTATTTTCTTTAATGACTATAGCAACTTACTTGGGACTGACCTTTCTGCTGCAGGTGGTGGAGGCACAACTGATTTATTCAATGGAGGTGAAGTACAAACAAAAGGGTTGGAGTTTCAACTGACTTATGACTTGTTAGCCACTCAAAAAAAGAGCGCATTTAGCGTACCCTTAACCATAGTTTACACTTATACAGATGCTAAATTCCAAAACGATTTCGATAGCGATTTTGAAGGCTGGGGGGCAGTTGCAGCTGGAGATCAGTTTCCATACATGGCAAATAATCAGTTTTCATTTATTCTCGGATTAGAACATCGTAAGTTTAGCATCAACCTAAGTGGTAGATATATGGACGAAATGCGAACTGCTCCTGGACAAGGAGATATACCTACTAATGAAAAAACCGATTCGTATTTTGTGATAGACGCAAGTGCAAGCTATAATTTGCACAAGAACATGACCCTTTTTGCCAATGCAACCAACTTAACGAACCAAGTGTATGTTGTAGCAAGAAGACCAGCAGGTTTACGACCTGGTATGCCAAGAGCATTTAATATCGGTTTAAAAGCAAACTTTTAGCAAATGGAAGGTTGTTATAATCATTAAAAAGTGATAATTTCAAAAAATTAAAAACAACTATTGAAGAGATTAGGAGATGATTTTATTTGAACCACTATCTAGTCCAATCATGCGGATAGCCCATCAACCATTCCACCCAAACAGGATTTAGTTTTCCGTTTTCTTTTTCCTGAATCACACCATCAAGGTATCTTCTCTTTGCTCTGTGGATAGAACTTTTACTTCCTGGTTCGCCAACTCTGCCGTCATTGGCTCGTGGGGTTGGAAACATTTCTAAAAAGGCAATTTGTTCAGCTAAATTCCCTTGTGGATGTTTCAGATAGCGTTTAGCCAAGGAAGACGGCTTCATATCAGCTCGTTTGCCATCGCTTGCTTGTGGGGTAAGAAATACTTTTACCGTGTCAGCCAAGTTCAAGCTATGCGTGATTCCATTCTTGCTAATCCTTCTGAATTTATCATTCAGGACAATGTTGTTGTGTTCGTTTTCTTGTGTGGTAGGCGTTGGTAGTAGGTCAAGGTATTTCTTTGCCAACTTAGGAGCTGCATGAAGTTTCAATATGAAGTTTCCTCTTTTCGATTCCTTACTATTCCATAACAATACTCTTTGGCTGGAATGCCATTGCTTTTTTGCCAAGAATAACTTGGTAAACACCTTAGATTTTCTTTTATCGAAAGACTGCAAACATAGCTTGCCTGTTTGCTCTAAAATTGATTCTTGTTCGTTCATAGTGGTTATATAGCAACATTGGAATTGGAAAAGCAGCTAGTTACTTTTCCTTTTCTAACGTTTGGATAATAGATTCGATTTGTAGGATAGATTGAAAGAGAATGTATGCCAGTTGGGGTACGATGGAATTTCCTAATCCTTTAATTCTGTCCATCCTTTTGGAAACCCCATGAGCCACTCGACCCACGTTGGGTTCAGATTCCCAGATGTTTGAGAGACAACCATCGCTAGGTTGAGCTGTTTCCCAAGTCGGTATCGTCTTTGAATCGAAGGATTGCCCAAATGCCCCCGATTCTTCATGTCCCCAACTACCGGAATTGGGAAGAACTTCAATTTGAGATTCAACGGTTTTCCAGTATTTGTCTTGTTCTTGTTTTGTTTTTGCTCCAAATCGGTCTTTTCGGTAACTGATAATCCAAACTCGATCCCGTTTGTGCCATGCACCGATACCGCAAGCTGGTAGTACAAAAACTTCATTGTGGTAGCCTTCGTTTTCCAATGAATCGAGTACTTCATCGAGTGCCATTGTGATGATACCAGGAACATTTTCGCCAATAACATAATTTGGTTGGAGTTCCTTAATGATTCTAAGCATTTCCGGCCAGAGGTAACGGTCGTCTGTTTGTCCTTTTCTTTTTCCTGCATGACTAAATGGTTGACAAGGGAAGCCTCCACTGATAATGGAAACGGGTTTTAATACTGCTTTACCAACTTCTTTGATTTCATCAAAAAGTGGTGTTTGAGGGAAGTGCTTGTTCAATAGATCCTGACAGTATTTGTCTTTTTCTACTTGCCATAATGTTTCTATACCGCTCCAATGAGCAGCAAGGTCAAAGCCTCCAATTCCAGTAAATAAGCTCCCATGTGTTAAGTGATTTGTGTTTGGCATAAATCAATGATTTATTGCCAAAGTCTGGTATCAAATTACAGAAGCCCAGGTACGGAATTGTACCTCGGTACAAAGATTGGGATAGGTGTTATCGTGAATGGGGGATAAAAATCGAGACAAAAAAGGTTGAAATATATTTATGCTATAATTTGCCACTAATTTCGGTTTAGTGGCATAAATTGGGTTTTCAAACATTTACCAATAAAACTGAAAATAGGCATTTGTTTGTTTGCAAACATTTACCAAATTTGTGTATATTTGGCAAATGTTGGAATTAAATACGTAATCATGTTAGAGTTCTATAAAACACAATTAGTCAAATATTTCGCTAATCAACCCTATATAACTAGGGAAGAACTGTATTCATTCTATGAAAAGTATGATCCAGAACTAAAAGAGACGACTTTTAGATGGCGTATTTACGACTTAAAGAAAAAAGGCATTATTAAGCAAGTGAAAAGAGGGGTATATGCCATTTCATTCAAACCAAAGTACACTCCATTAATATCAGATCAGCTTACCAAACTCACAAAAATTGTCGCTAAAGAATATGACGATATTAATTACTGCATTTGGTCAACCGAATGGTTAAACGACTTTACCCAACATCAATTAGGAAAGTTTTTTACCATCCTGGAAGTAGAGAAAGATTTTCTTGAAAGTGTTTTTGAAAATTATAAAGAGCTAAACCAATTGCGTGTTTACCTGATGCCGGATGAATTGGCAATGGAGAGGTATATGGATGGCGAAAATACGGTGATAATAAAGCCTCTTGTGAGCCGATCACCTTGCTTAACGACTAATCAGGAAGGTAAGCCAAAAGATAAGTTCAAAATTCCTTCTTTAGAAAAAATGTTGGTCGATGTTTTTTGTGATAGCAAAACCTTTTTTGCTGTACAAGGAAAAGAAATGGAACATATCTACGAAAATGCCATTAGCAGATACAACATCAATTTTACGAAACTATTTAGTTATGCCAAAAGAAGAGGCCGAGAGGATGTGATTAAAGCATATATAACAGATAATTTCCCTGAATTAATTAACGATTTATTAGAATGATAGACCCAAAATGTTTCACAAAAGAGTGGATTGATAATTTCAAGAAACAGAAAGAGTTCAAGCGGATTAATCCACCAGTTTTAGAAAAAATGATTCATGCTCTTTCGCTGCTTCAACATTTATCAGTAAATGGATTGGAGTTTACTTTCAAAGGGGGGACTTGCCTGATTCTACTATTAAAAAATGCTCAACGGTTCTCAGTAGATATTGATATTCTTACTACCCAATCGAGAGAAGAGATTGAAAAGGTACTGGATAAGGTTATCGAGAAATCTGACTTTATTCAATGGGAATTAGACGAAAAGAGAAGTTATAAGGCTGGTGTGCCGAAGGCTCATTACGAATTTACCTATGCTTCTGACTTGAACAAATCTGCAAACTATGTGCTGCTGGACATACTTTTTGAAAAAAGTGATTACCCTGCTACCAAGGAGGTAATTGTTGATTCTGAATGGATTGAGATACGCAAAGAAGTAAAAGTTGTTGTTCCTACCGTTGAATCCAATTTAGGTGATAAACTTACCGCATTTGCTCCAAACACTACCGGAGTACCTTACAAGAAGAACAAAGAACAGGAAATCATCAAGCAGTTGTTTGATGTAGGATGTCTATTTGATGAAGTAGAACATATTGAATTGATTGCTGAAAGCTTTTCAAAAATTGTAGCCAAAGAAATCGTGTACAGATCGTTAAGTGTTCAAGCCGATGACGTACTGGAAGACATCATTCAAAGCTCCATTCTTGTTGCAAAGCGTGAGAAAAATAAGGAAGAACCACATAAATCCAATTTCAAAGAAATTCAGCAAGGAATAACCAAGTTTGACTCTTTCCTAATGAGAGGAAAGTTTAAAATTGATGAAGCCATAACCGTTGCAGGTAAAGCAGCATATATCGCTGCAAAATTGAAAGCAAAGGATTACTCTCCAATCGAGTACTTTGAGGATAATAAATTAGATGGAATCCTTATTGAAGGTGATCTAGCAAGCTTTAACAAGTTTAAGAAATTGCCCGACAAGGCTGGATTCTTTTATTGGCACAAAGTCTCGTTATTGCTAAACAAATACTTTCCAAATCGGTAAATCACGAATAACCTATTCATGGCTACAATTCACAAATATCTTAAACGATCATTCGATTTAATTAATAACGTTAATGGATCAGATCACAAGTTTATCATCAAAGTTTTTGGAACTCCGAAACATGCTTATAGTGGAAGAGAGATGTCTTTTGAAAGAAAACGGCATCAATATCATTTTAATACTACCACATTAGTAAGAAAAGGTGTTCAAACGGGTAAAGAATTGGAGTTAAAAAGAGAGAAGGAAATTGAACTGTCAAATGGATGTCTCCGTCTTTATACTCAAGGTAAAAATATTATTCCCAATCAAATTTCCTATTCAGACATTGATGAAGTTCCTCCTTTGAAAATTATCAATGGACAAATAACAGCCTTATCCACCAAAAAACAATCATTTTACAAGAGCGATCAGTATTACAGAGTAATCTTCCCTTTAAACAAAAAGGTTAGTTTATTTGGCGACTTCCGAGGTTGGACGTATTCAATAGATGAAAAACGAGTTTTAGAAACTTTAATGAAGCTTCAAATATCTGACACAGAATTTCATTTTTTCACCTATAACAAAAGCAAAAAAGAACACTACTTCGTAATAGATTCCACCTCTAAAATCCAATTAGATAATTTTTTACGAATTGCAAATTCAATCCTTCTTAGCTATGCTTTTCTAAAAGGTGATTACCACGGAAAACAGGCATATATTTTAACATATAGTTATGGTAACTTTAAAAACCCTTCCAGTTTATCTACCATGATAATGGCTGGTGAAGTGTACAATGGCTTTACTATTCATTCTACAAAACCTTTTAGTGTTGTCCAGTTACAAAAGAAAATTCGACATAAAAAAGACAGGACTGGCAGAATCATCGGTTCTGATACCGCTTGGGCAAATAAGTACATGGTTGAATTTCCTGAAGAATGTTTTGAAAAAATCTGCTCACAGATTTACTCCAATGGCGGTGTGCTGCGAGCTGTGATCCTTTATGTCAATAATCATCGAGCTACGTTGGAACTCAAAATCCCTACGTTATTTGTTGCCATTGAAAACATTACTAAAATCTTGGTGGGAGGCGATACTAAAAATCCTTCTATTATTGAAGACCATGAAATTATATCCAAAATCAAAAAGGTAATAAAATCTTCCGTCAAAGAGATAAATGCAATCAAGCGAGAGCATAAGCCTACGGGTATAAATGAAGACAAAGAGTACGAAGCAAATTTTGAAAGGATAACATCAAAGCTTCATGCTTTTAATCAAGGATCTAACAATAAGAAATTAAGCGATCCTTTTTCCGAACTTGGATATAAATTGACTGCAGAAGAAAGGGAACTTTTAATAAGGGATCGGAACAAGTTTCTACACGGAGATGACTATTCGTCCTTTGATGATAGTTTCGATAGTGAGTTCAAAGAACTTTTTCATATCAGTATGAGACTTCAAAAACTAATCGCTGTATTGCTTCTCAAACAATCTGGATATTCAGGGTATATCCTCAATAATGCCAAGATTTACGATTATATCTCGGAAAAGAATTTGAAAGAACCTTTTTTTGTGAAAATATAGTTGTTATTTCTTTGGAATGACGGCACATTAATGCGTGTTGACTATTAGAGAACTGGATTTATTCTTTTACATCCCCTCAAATTCAAATATTTCTTCTAGCTCAATTCGTTCAGGCAACCCTTCTTCTAGTTTTGATAGTAATTTCACATGGTCAAAACCTACTAAACTTCTTTCTTCAAATTTTAAACAGTCAGGATGCTTCTTTAGAATGAATATCGCCAGATGCCTTGGAATACCAATATTTTGGACTTCTATTACTTTGTAATCAGTTGTTCCGTATTCGAGAAATTCAGCCCAATTAACTCCTGAATTACTGTGTCCTAATTTACCATCAAGTAACTGGTAAAAATTCTCAAAATAATTTTTAAACTTAAATCGTAAAATATTGTCGATTTTGGTTATCAATTCAATTATAACAAAGTTAATAGCATGTGGGTTTGATGCAATAAACACTTGACTTTGATTATTGTTATCAAAATAAATCCCTTGTTTTGTGTAGTATTTAATAGCATTAGTAATCATTAAGTTTAAAGGAGTTGAATTGATCCAATTAGTCATAATGGTTGCGTAATAACCAAGACTCTTCTCTGATTTATACATAGGGTTTCTTCCACCAGACTCTTCAATATCCCACCGATAATACTTGCTAATTCTTTTTAAATTCAATAAAACAGAATCATAATCAATTTCGGAAGGAAGGATTTCATTACTTAAATTTGGGGATGTGTAAATACTATTTTGGTATTGGGCTTTAATCATAGGGGAAGATGCCAATATCTTCACGGGCACAACATTTTTCTTTTTTTCTTCCTGTAGCAGTTTCTTTGCGTTATCATTTTTAGCAATAAAGTTTGAACGTAACACCGAGTCGTCCGAACGTAATTCATGGATTAAAGTAATATTAGCATATTGAACCCAAATGTTTTTCTCATTATTTGAAGCGTTTTTTTTGGTATATGCTTTTCCAGAAAGGGCAGAACCAATGTTTTTAAAAAAATTCTCTTTCCCTGAAATTACTATTGGTTTAATGGGCTTAATGTTTTTTTCTTTCACAACATCTAAGTCTTTTGTTGGATTATCCCATCTATTTCCTTTTTGAACAACTCGTGTGCAAATAATATTTCCAGATAATTCTTTTGTTAATCGCCCAGCTCTACCTGCTAGATTCCAAAAATCTATATCAGTAAACTTGCTTAATCCAATTGCGTTACTGAGTATAAATATATTTTTAGCCGGTAGATTAACACCTTCTAGTAAAGTGGAGGTACAAAAAACGTAATCAATTATTTTATCAGTGAAAAGTAATTCTACTTTTTCTCGAATACGCTGTGGTAAGCTCCCAAAGTGAAATGCAACTCCTTTTTGCAGACACTCTATCAAAAAGTACTTCTCATGTAAATAATCCTTAATTAAATCAATAACAAGATTAATTTGTTCGTTATTCTTATCAGGGAGACTTCGTGAAAAATTTAAAGCGTAGTTTATTGTATCTTCTTTTGTGTTACAGTAAATAATGCTTTTTTGAGTTCCGGTTAGTTTTTTCAACCAATAAAAAAAGTCGTTATTACCAAGATTAATAGGAATGTTTTCTTCTGAAGAAAATTCACTTAATAAAACACATCGAGATTCAACTAAGTCAAGGAAATACCTATTTTGAGACACAGGAGAGTTTTTTATACTTATTTTTTCATCAGTACTTTTTTCAAATAGTTGAAGAAATATTTCTGGATTGGGAATATTAGGCGATGCAAAAAACAGCTTAATACTTTTCCTTTCAGCTTGTAAAATCGAATAATAATACAAAGGACTTCGGGTATCTTTTGCTGAAATAATTTTCTGAGCTTCATCAACAAATAGATAATCAATTTTAGGATTGCTCATTTCAGATAAATACGCCATTAGTCTTTCCGGTGTAAATACAAAAATATACCTAGCCCCTTCTTGTTTGTAAAATTCAGGGACAAGTGGATGTGCAAGTATTCTATAATTCTTAACGTCCTTGAAGTCTTTTTTCAACCTTAAAACTGTCTGATTGATTAACGCTCTAGTAGGTACTAATATGATGATATTATCTGTTGCTTTATGTTCTGTTATTAAAAACCGAATAAAAGCATTTATGATAAATGATTTACCTAATGATGTTGGCCCAGAAAAACTAAAGTGATTATTGTTTTTCAATAACTCAAATATCTCATATTGTGCATCGGTAAAAATAAATTCACTTTTTGGAATTTTTTGATAGATTTCTTTGATTGCTTTTTCTAATAAATATTCCGAGGAATACTTATCAAATTCATTATTGTCAGACTCAAGAAATTTAATTGCAGGGAAGTTCCCCAATTTCATTAATATAGAGCTAGTGAAAAATTTATACGTAGGGTCTGTTCTGTAATCGCCAACTAGTAAGCTTACAACTTTGTATGCTTTGTTTTTAGCTTCTGAATTGATAAAATGTCTGCAAATCGAAGAAGATCAATAAACTCTTTTTTATTTAGGCTTTCTTTATCTAAATGGAAAAAATTAAAAGCTTCATTTTTTTCAACTTTTAAAAAAAGCTCTTTGAAGTATTGGTCTGCTAGAACCTTTGTCGCTGATTCTGATATAAATCTCATTTCACTATCTTTTCTAGAATTTCATTTCTACTAGCATCCAAATTTGTGAAAGGAAGTACATATAGATAAAAATTATGTCCAGATAGCTTATAGTCAGATATTTTCTTACCAATGTGAGTAAATCTTCCTTGAATTTCTGTTTTGATTTGATCTTTTATTTTCTTCCTAAAATCCGCATTGGCAAGTTTCATGTCTTCATTTGAAATAGTGATTTCATATCCTACGAAAATCCCAAAAGCGTTATCTACCTCAAACTCATTTTCTTTTTTTGGATATATAATCCTTTCAAGAAATATTTTTTCTTCTTCACTAAAAGTTTCTTTCTCCAAGTGGTCACTAATTAAGCTTTTTTCATAAGGAAGCCCACTTTTAGTGTTTCCTTTAGAGTTTATTTCATTTTTAAACTCGTGGATAGATTTGAAGGCTTCTGAAATTGCTGAAGTTAAGTCCGCAACAGTTTTTGATTCACCAAAAATCAATTGGTAATTACCATCATTCAGTTTTAAAAAATGAACTCCATCCGAACCATTAACATAGTGACTGGTTGATGTTTTAAGTTCTAATTTTGATAAAATTTTTGGAGCATTAAGATGCGATTCCAAAAATGAATACAGTAATAGCTCACCTAGTTCTCCTTTGTTTTTTAAATGTTCTATGAACTTTTCCCGTGCTTTTTTTGAAAGATGACCAGGCTTAGATTTGTATTTTTCTCTTACTTTTCTTGAAAGAGAGTAATTTATCATGGGTTCAATTAAATTATCTTGCAATTGGTCGTAATCAAACTCATTGGCATTCGTTTTTAGAATGAATAAATTCAATACATTTTTCTTATTATCATCCAGTTTAAATGTCCCCTGATGGTCAAAAGCATCCAAAAAATCAAAATCACCAATACTCAATTTCATCTATCTGATATTTTTATTACTTCATTTCTTCGTTAATCAAATCTTTTACTTCAACATCCAATAATTTGGCTATCTCAAAAAGGACTTCCAGTTTTGGTTGTCTTCGGTTTTTCACATACCCGTTCACCATGTTGTAGCTTTTGCCCAACTGATCGGCTAACCAAGTTTGTTTAATCCCCTTTTTATCAAGAACCTCTTTAATTCTGTTCATAACATTGTTTTTAGAACAAGATTTTTTTTGAAGGCAGAAAGATACTTAAAATGATTGATAACTATATCGAATAATGATATATATATTAATGAGATTTGGAAAGAATTATGATAGGCAAAGGAGGGAGTGTACTTGCAGCGTTTAGTAATTCCTAATTTGAGCAACTATTTTCTGTTGCCGAACTTTATTGGTAATTCCCAATTGCAACATCGCAATTTTATGGCCGGAACGGAAGGAGTCAGGGCTTTCTTCCACCAATGCACCATTGCAGTAGTCAATGCTTCCGTTTTCGTAAATGGGATAGAAAAGTAATCGACCTTTGTACACTCGGTACGCTGCACTATGACTGTTTATAGTGTACGTTTTGAAAGGAGCTTTGTAGGGACGTTTTCTTGGAGTTTGTCTGGTACGCTTTGCCATTTACCCCTTGAAGTTTTTCATTTTTGCTTTGGAGATATTTCCTTGTTTGTCGAGGAAATACAAAAAGCCTTTTTGCTTTTGGATATTGGTATTGGCGACCACAACTTTATGGGTAGATTTTGGTTTTACTTCCGCTAAATTCCCATCTCTATTGATGAAATAGAGCATTCCCTTTTTTCTTTTGAAGTTGAGCGTTTTGACTAATTCCATGTTTGAAATTTTAAATGTTGGATTTTGAATTATAAATTTTTGGAATTAGGCTTTCAATAAGCTGTTGAACTATTAATTTTAACCTCATGAAAAAGGATAATCTAATAGTTGATAAAAGTTTTGAGTTTGCCTTAAATTCAATTGAGCTGTACAAAGCTTTAGTAGCAGAAAAAGAATACGTTTTATCAAAACAATTTCTCCGAAGTTCAACAAGCATTGGAGCAAATGTGGAAGAAGCAATTGCTGGTGAATCTCGAAAAGACTTTATACATAAAATGGCTATTGCAGCTAAAGAAGCTCGTGAATCAAGGTATTGGCTAAGATTACTTGATAAAAGTTCATTGGTAAATACAGATGTAACTATCCAATTAAACGGCATTGAAGAAATTATCAATATTCTTACGGCTATTGTAAAAACTACGTCTGGTAAATAATTCAAAATTTCTAATCTAAAATTCATAATTCCTAAAATGCGGTATTGGGTTTTTCTTCGTGATGCCGGAGGTATTTTGTAATCAAATGAACAACGGCCTGACTTCGGTTGTTGAATTTGGGTGTATCGTTCATGTTCATTTCTTGCAGCATCATTTTGATTTTTTTCGCCTCATGAGTGTCGATGTACTTTTTTGCTGCTCTGATAAAGGCTTCACGGCTTACTCCACGTAATCTCAGTCTTCGCATATCCACATACACATAGAAGCTTTTTCGTTTTTTGTATTCGTCCTGACTGATACTGCCATCTGCATAAGCTCCATTGGCTAAATCGTACTGCTCATCTACAATAAAAGTAGCTATGCGTACCAAAAAGTAATTGGGAATCCGGGTTTCGTATCGGCTTATATCATCTACTTGATGGTGCAGACGTAACCAGGTACAGTTTTGCCATTCGGTTGTGGTGATTTTCGCAACAGATTGATGGCTGATCATAATATCCAATCCATTGTGCCGATTGGTGGTCAGCAAGCCAACTACGGTCTGTCCTTTAGCACCTACCATGTATTTGTCTAAATCTTCCAAAACCAGTAAGCCATTTTTAAAACGATTGACCATTTGCTCTACAACGCCTCGCTTTTCTTCAATGGTCATATTCATTCCCTGGGGAGAGATGGGACGAATTCGTCTGGCATTGATTGCGGTTAGGTTTTGAATCAGATTGACTTTTACCGTTTTAAACTGTGGGTAATCATCGTCATTTACATCAAAGGCAAGTACCTTTCTGCCTTTACGGCCATTACTGGCATCGTCTTTCATGTAGCGATGGATCTCAATAAGGTTGCGGTAAGTTTTTCCAACACCTGTTTCGCCACACACCAGTACAAGCATAGGCTGCCTTTCCAAATCTTCTTTGGAATAAGCAATCTTCTTTCTACCCTTGGTCGATTTTTTATTTTCTACTGCCATACAACGTACCGTTTCTTACTTTTTGTCGGAACTGTTGTTTTCGTCTTCGGCAACTTCCATGATGGCATTTTTGAGCGGATTGACTTCTTCCTGCTCAACTTCAACTTCCTCAATTTCTTCTTCTGGTTCAGCAACTACTACTTTCTTGGGTTCTGGTTTTGGGGGTTCAGGAGTAGGTTCAGGTTCTTCTTCGTCCAAATCCTGATCGGAATAGCCTTTTTCTTCCCGGATAACATCCAATATCCGTTCAACCAGAATTTCATTTTCAGCTTTTATCTCCATGACTACCTGTGCTTTTTTCATCAGGATAGAAAGTACAGCTCCCAATAATTGTTGTTCGGGAGTGAGTTTTTTCGCTTTGCGTTTCAGCATGGAAATAAGAAGCGGACGAAGCAATATTTTATCTTCTTCATCAAGTTTTAACCGCCTGATGTTCTTTTCGTTCTGCTCTTCAATTACTTGAATGACTTCTTCAAAGTCGTAAAACTCCTTGTGTTTCTTGATTTTGATGAAAAAGCCTCCACCAACCGCCATGATATTGTCGGTCATTCCAAGAATGGTATCTGCAGCTTGTCGGGCATGGCCGGAAGGCAACTCAAAGTTTTCGCCTTCATCATTCGATAATTCTTCTTCTAGCTGTTCGTTGTAAGTGCTGGAACCAATTTCTTGTTCAGGTACATTGTCGGTTTCGTTGTCTTTAAAGTTGAGTTCCTCTTCTTTGGTTGGATTTGCCTCTTCTTCCTCAATTTCTTGTACTGCAGCTACTGGCTCTTTCGCTTTTGGAACAGCTTCTTTTACTGATTCCTTTTTGGATTCAGGCTTGGTATGGCCAATCTCATTCTCAACAACAGGTTGATTCAGTGGACTACTTTGAGGATCTAACGGTTCTTCAAATTCTACCTTATCGGTAGTTTGGTTCAGTACCTCCTGAACTTCTTCTTCTATGGATTTTGACATGCTTGCTTCAATTTAGTTTTCCGATAAATTCAATGGTGTATTTGTCGAGTTGCTCATGCTTTTCGACAAACGTCCGGTAGAATTGAGGAACACTTAGAAGCTCTCTACACTTTTGGCAGAAATACAGGACGTTGCGTTTTTTTCGTCCGAATACCTCTCCAATTTTAGCGTAGCTGCATTTGGTGTAAATGTGGAGGATGTGATAACAAGCCATGCGAGCTTCCCGATATTCTCGAATTTCGCTGGTGTAGAATTCACTTTCTTCCAAATTGAAAATAGATATGCTTTGCGAAATAATGAAAGCGGTTAGAAGTTTAACCTTTTCAACTTCATCCATGTTTAAAGATGTGTTGTTGTCAAAACTCTCCAATAATAGCACCGTCTTTTCCATACCCAATTTACCCACAACACGCTCCAATACTACTTGGAGTTGCTGCAAGTTGGTTACCGATATGTTTTGACTTTCATTCATTTTTCTGCAATATAAAGTTACTGTTTTCGTCTTCAAGTTGCTAAGTTAGCAACCTTAAATACACTTTAATTCAATGCCTAAGTTGTTCGTTCAATTCAATTTTTCTTTATTTCCCTTTTACAGGAGTGATGTAATAGGTGTAGCTAAACAGTGCTTTTTTTAGCTTGTAATTGCCCACTAGGTGTTCTTTGTCGTCCAGTTTCCCTGTGTAACCCAATGCTCTTAAATCAGAACGTCCGATGCTCTTTTCTCCTTTTTTAAGTAATCCCTCAATAATTTCAACATCTTTTGATTTTACAGGAGCTACGGGAATTGGCCTTGGAGCAGGTTCAGGTTTCTTCTCTGGTTTCGGAGCTGGTGTTTTCTTTTCTTCTTCCTCAATGTCTTCATTGTTCTCCAACCATTGCTCGTATTCATCATACAGGTCTTCCTCAATTTCAATGTCGAGCTTGGTAATTCGAGCTTCCATTTTTACCTGATCTTCTTCAACGGCATGTTCGTAATCTTCTACCAATTCATCAAAACCAACAATCCGCTTTTTCAATAAGGGGGATAAAGTAGCGACATCAATGTTGTTGTCTTTCAAAAATACTTTATGCTTGAATGTTCTATTTTTCATGTGTTTATATTTTGATTTTTAATGGTCACATGGAATACGCCATGTGAATATTTATTCGTTTTTGTGCAAGTTTGGTGCATGGCTATTTCATAATTCTTGTTGTTTTATTCGGTTACTGCTTTTTCTTTGAGCTGATCGAACTTCTCTTTAAGCTCTTCCTCAATGGGTTTGATCTTGTTCATTCCCCATATACATTTCAGATCACTCAGAAATATTTGAACGGCATGTTCAGTACGGGTAATTTTCTGCTCATCTTCTTTTACCGCTTTGGGCATCATGCCAATGATTTTCTTCATGCTGTCTTTGAGCTTGGTAGTCAGCTTCCTTTTTACAGGGGTTTTAATCTCACCCGTTTCCTGTTTCCGTTTTCTTTCCTCACGAAGTTTTAACCGGCATTCGGCTAGATAGTCCATTGTTTTATCAGCCTTCTCTACCACCTTTTTTGATTGAGCTTTTTTGATGCGTTTCTTTTCAGTCTCCTGGACTTCATCTTTAAGACCTGCGTTAATTTGTTCAACATCTTCGCTCAATACCTCGATAGCAGCTTTACCAATTTTTTCAGCCATCTCCATTAAGGATTTGTCTTTGGGAAATTCATTTAAACCATCAATGGTTTCATCATAAATCTCCAAAGCCTCCTTGGTTTTATCAGATAGCAGATTCTTGGCAACTCCTGATTCCTTTAATAATTTGTATGGATCGTTTTTTATCATTTCTTCAAATTTTAAGTGTTTATAAATCGCTATGCAGCTTGCAAGGCTTGTATTCGTTTTAACCTTCCTTGCATGGACTTAAATGCCTCCTGCAGTTTTCTGATTTTATCTAATCCATCTGCAGAACTTTCCAGAGCTGCTCCTTTTTTGGCTTGCTTTGCTGTTTTTACTTTTGCTTCCTCACTACCATCATAGACCATGAGTTCCGTTAAAAGTTTTTCATTCAAAGCGGTAAAATCAGTCACTCGTTCGGCAACAGATTTAGGCTTGTAACCTTTGGCAATTCTTTCTTTGATGATTTGCTCTGCTTTTTCGTTTACAGCCGTAGCACCTGTTCTTTCTTCTAAAACCTTCTCATTTTCCTCAATCTCTTTGGCTATTTTCCCTACCACTTTATTGTAATCGAAGTTGATGTCGAAGCCTTTGGGTTCTAACACCTGTTCCAATCCACGTTTTATGATGGCATTGGCTTTTCTTACTGTGTCATACAATGTTTGGTCACGGTAAGTAGTTTCAGTTTGCTCATCATCCAAATAATCTTTGTAAATCTTAAAAATGGTGTCCAGCGTTCGGGCTTTTACCTTGATGGTATTGCCGTCTTTATCGGTGGTTTTTTGAGGTTTGTAGCGATTCACCTCTTGTTTAATATGCTCGATATTGGCGTTAAAATCATCTCTCGCTTTGTTGATGTCTTCCAGTACCGTTTGCTGATTTCTCAAGCTATTAATGGTGTCCTGCAGTTGCTCCCGTTCTTCCATCAGGATCAGTTCTGCCAATGCGTTAGGATCGGTAATCAATCCAGTTTTGAGTTCCGAAGGATTAAACTCTTCCAAATTCAAAGCATTGGTTTTTCCGGCTCTGTACCATATCTCATTGATACGGCTTGTTTTTTCTTCGAGCTTTTGGAAGATGAAAGTATCTACGCTGTCTTCCATTAGCGGATTGACAATACGCACATTGGCATATCTATTTCCAAATCGCCAGATTCTACCTTCCAATTGCTTCATGTCGGTTGGATTCCAGTCTAACCAGCAATTGTACAATACCGTTGTTCTATTTTGCAGGTTGATTCCCTCTTTAATGGTGGCACTTCCAATGATTATTTTTATCGTTCCGGCTAAGAATCGTTCTTTTACACCTTCTTTTTTAGCAGCACTTAACCCACTTTTGATGATGCCGATTTCCTTTTCATCGTAACCGATTTTCTTTACCAAGTATTCTTTGATAAGTGAAAAGAAATGTACCCCTGCATTCATGTAAATTACCTGACCAGACACCTCTTCATTTTGTTTTTCATGGAAGCGTTTCACGCTCTCAATACAGCCCATCACATATTTGAGTTTGGGAGAGCTATCTATGTACTGCTCATACGTTGGGTTCTTATTTGGATTACAAGCATACAGATAGGGGCTAAGAGCCAATTGTCTTGCAAAAGATAAACCTCTTAAAATTCTAGCTCCTTCCTGTTCGTCATCAGACATATTACTTTCTTCCAGGGCTTCGCCTTTACTTTCATCAGTAACATCTTCCTGACCCATTGGGTTGACACAAAAGTTCACCAAACTCGTTTGCCCTGTTACATAGGATTCCACATCCTTCATGTAGTCGGCTTGAGTTGCTGTCATGGGTAAGTTGGTGCTGATTTGCTTTTCAACAGGAAGAGCAATTATTTTGTCACCCACTTTCTCACTCATCATCGGCAACACAATCTTGTTGGGACGTTGAATATTGGCATCTTCACCTGTTTTGTAGGTGATAAATTTGAATATCAAGGATTGCAAAGCAATTAGGTTGGCAAAACCCATGATTATTTCTTTCCGTTCGGGTTTTAGCTTGGCATTAATTACCAATTGCAAACTGGTTTTGATGTAGGTATCGAAAAACTCCTTGATGTTTTTAACGCCTGATTTTTCCAGTTGCTGGTACCCAATCAGTGCCAATATGGAATAAATCTCCAATGGACTATTGGTAAAGGGTGTAGCAGTAAGCAGCAGCACGTTCCGCATTTTGTTGTTGCGAAGAATATATTGACTAATCATAAACCCTCGAAGTGCGGTCATAGAAGGTTGCCCGGATTTTATCTCGTAGGGTGCTTTGTCTCTTTTTCCATCATCACCTTTTTGTTCCCCTTTAACCTGCGTAAATGATTTTTTCATGGCATGAGCTTCATCAGTTACCATGTAATCAAATCCTATGTCTTCAATATTTACCGAAGCCCCTTTGATGCCTTTACCCATCATTTCTTCAATCTTCTCAAAGAGCTTGGCTTTGTCTCGTTCTTCTTCTGTTCCCTGGTTGAGAATATCAAATAGCTCTGAACCTATCTCTCCCCACGTTTCATCGTTAAATGCCAATCGGTTAAACCCTTCGTAAGTGAGTACCGAAATAGAGTATTCCGGAACAGCCCCGATATTGCCATTATCATCTCGAAGCTGGTTCACATAACTTTCGCCTAAGTTGTACAAGTCCATTACCTGATATTGAGGCAACACGCCTGTAAGAGAAACTTTACCGTTGTGGATCACACCTTGAAGTTCGCCTAACCAGTTTTTATAGGTTTGGTTGGGAACGACAATAAATGGTCGTTTACATTGTCCACTTTCCAATGCTTGTGCAATGGATAAGATTGCCGTCATGGTTTTACCAACCCCCACATCATAGGCAATACAGCCCGAACCATGCACGCTGATAAATCCGATTCCTTCCCGTTGAGCCGGACGAATGAACAGCGGTTTATTCTTGAAAGTAGCACTAGAAGTAAAAGCAACAGGTACTTTGAAATAGTTAATTTCTACATAGCCGTTGTAGCGTTGATTCCATAGTTGCTCTATGACTAACTGATCTTCTCTTGTCAAACCTTCCGCTAAAAACTTCACAAAAAAGGAATCGCCTTCTTGCTTGGCGTTTTGCTTCATTCTGAGCTTCTCTTCTTTATCGTAGTGGCGAGGTGGAGTTCTGTTTTCTAAATAATACTGAATGATGTTCCAATCACTCGATTTTTTAAAGTCGTCCTTGGGTTGGTTTTTGAGCCATTCTTTAAACCCATTCACCAATCCGGCTTTTCCAGTTTCCCATTTTCCTGTACCGGAATTGTACTCATTAAAAGTTGTACCATCTGTCAAATTCCCAATGCTTATTTCTCCTGCAAAAGAAGATGTTGGCTTAATAAACAATCGGTTTTCCTTTGTCGGATCTGATAAGGTAAGTTTAGGTGGCTTCACATTTTGAAGTCCTTCCCATTGGCGGTCGTATTGTTGCTGACCATGATTGTCAATGATGGCACTTTTTTCTTTTAAGAGTACTTGCTCTCGTTTGTAAATGTTTTCCGCATAGTAGAGAACGCTTGGCATGAATCCACCTTTGTAAGAACAGATTACACCTTCTTTTAACCATCTTTCGGTATGTTTAGCAACTTCACCTAGCGGGATCACATACTTTGACCATCCATTTTTTGCATTTAGAATAACCGTTTCATCATTGTAGCCGTCTGTTTTTCGTTTGTACCACACCCAGGCTTTAATCTCATCTTCGGTAATACCTTTGTTGTATTGCTGCATGATCTCATCAAAGCTGAACTTGGCATCAAGTGGAGTAACTTCCGTTTCTCCATAAGCCTTTTTTAATTGCTTTTGGGCTTGTTCTTTTCGAGTAGCTTTTAAAACAGATTCTACATTTTCTTGGTGAATTTCTTCGCTAACAAATTGTTCCAACGGCTCTTTAATATTGGATTCAAGGGCTTCTACATGATTTTTAGGAATATCTACCGTTGGCACATCTATTCCCTGCAGGGCATCATCCATTTTGCCTTTTACTTTGGTAACTGGCTTATTGAATCGGTTGGTGGTTTCGTATTCTTCGCCTAATATTTTAGAAGGATTGTCTTTGAACCATTGGTCGGCTACCAGTGGCATTTTATTTTGTGTTGCTGTTATCTCTTTTTTAGATGCTTCTGTTTGTTTTGTGGATGAAGGTATTTCTGTTGTAGGAATCCGTTTCCAAAGAGCTTCTACCTTTTCTTTGATACGTTCCGGTTCAGCAAAAGCAATTTCATGGAAGTAATTATTGCTGCCTCCTGAATAATCCTTCATGTTCGCAATGGTGCGGTATAAAGCTTTGTCCTGAAAACCATCCTTATTGTAAGAAATGTAAATGCCACGATCAGCATCAAGCATACCCATCAGGGTTAAATCACCACTAACAGCAACACCGGCTTTATTAAAATTGACTTTGTATTCACTTAGACCTAAGTATTCAGCCAATTCCTTGAACGCCCTTTTTCCTAACCGACCGAATTGATCTTTTACTTTTCCGTCTTCCATGTCGCCATCTATGGTGGAATGTTTTCCTAAAAAATTGGCGAATTGCTTGAGTATATTCATGCTTACTTGCTTTTCTTGTTTTGAATGGGTGCTATGTTTATCGTTTCACTCATTCTTCAATATGTGTCATTTCTTGTTCTATCAATGCAATGGCCGAACCGATAGGCATGGCTTCTTTAGCCACGTAGCGGATTATCATTTCTTCAATGCGAGCATAGCCCTTTTCGGTGCTTTGCATTTCACATACAAAGGGCCATTTCTTAGCATCACAATCCTGTAATTCAATCTTTATCAGTTGGCGTAATTCCTTGATATTCTCTTTAGCTGTTGCCATATTATTTCCTTTTTTGTGGTACATCGCACCTGTTCCTTTTAAATATCTTGTTACCATCATTTACCATTTCGCTAGTGGACATTCCTGCGTTCTTATTCGCACCTTCAAAGGCATAAAGCACCAGCATATTTTGCATTGCCTGGTTGACGGTCTAAAATCAGCACATCGCTTACAGGATCGGTATCTTTCCCTTGGTGTTAGTGGTCTGTTCATGCTGATTTCCGTTTAAATACCACAATGTCAGTTCCGATGTCCGTTGTTTTAAATACTCGTTGAGGCATTCTGTAAGCATCAATCAAATCCGCTTTTGCAGCTATTTTCTCTTTGAGTTTGTTGTATTTCGATTCGTTGGATAAAAATGAGCTGGGGACAATGAAAATCAACAACCCGTTTTCATGGAGCAAGTCCAAGCCTCTAGTAATGAAATACTGGTCGTACTCGGTAGCTCCCGTCCATTTCTTTTCTCCCATTCCTGCCCATTTGCCGGAAAATTCTCCATAAGGAGGATTGCCTATGACCAAATCGAATTTATCCCCTGAATAATCACCTTTTAAATGCACATTCCCTGCAAAAAAGAGTGTTTCAAATGGCTGTTGGTAGATGGTGGCTTGGGGATAAAGAATTTCAGCGATTCGATTGGAATAGGGGTTGATTTCATACCCAACAACCTTTGCTGATGGTGGAGCGTATTTGATGAAATTGCCTATACCACAAGCAGGTTCTAGTACATCTCCATTGGTATAGCCGTACTTTATGGCCAGTCCCCACATCTTTTGTACAATGGCATCCGGAGTGAAATATTCGTATAATATGCCTTTCCCTGTTGCTCCCTGCTTGATTAATCCTCCGCCTCCTGTGTACCCGGAAATGTAGTTTTTATCCTCTTCGGTGTAAAGGTGATCTTCATGGTCTTTTTCTACGATAAAATCCTCAATCATTACATTGAGTTCGTAACTGTTTTCTTTTTTGGTAGTCGTTGCCATTTCCTTTGATTTAGTTGGTTTGTCCACCAGTTTGTCAGCCGATTCAAATAATTGAGCTATGAGCCAAGCCATTACACCATCCACCGAACTGGCTTCGCCATCTGTAATTTTTAACTGCCATAAATCATTGTCGATAATGATGTCATCAACATAGGATCGAATGTTCTCTTTTTCTTTCTTTACTTCCGATTTACTTAGGGTATCAGAAGGCTTTCCGATGCCGGAAAAAGGTCTTCGTTCTTTGAATAATTGAGATAAACTCTGAATCAAATCCAATTGAACATTTAGTGGTAGCCCATTTAATTTTACAAGCAGTAATTCTCTCAATCTACTTTGATTATAGGCTATACCTTTAATCACCACTTGATTCACCGGATATTCATTATCCGATTCCTGCCAAAGTGCTGCATCCAAATCTTTTATGATTTGGGCATTTTCAACGACTTGCTGTTCTCCCAAGTGTTCAGGATGTTTAACCATGTGCTGGATGGCCTTCTTTAATTTCGTTTTCGGGATCGTACTGCCTCCATAGGTTACTGTATCAGCAAATGGAGTTAGGCTACTAATAAGCATGGTTTTATCATCATACACTTGAAAGCCAATGCGGTCTTTATCTGAACTGATACTTGCAGAAACGACTTTGCCTTTCTCATCATCTTCCGTTTTGAGGTTAAGTTTTTCTGGATGCTTATCAATGAGTTTTTGGAAAGTGGCGATGGTTTCCTCATCTAAGTTGGTCCAGCCTTGTCCGATTCGGTAATGTGTGTTTGCTTTTTCTTCCGTTACGGTTTCTTGACTTTCTTCTTGAAAAATGGGTTCAATGTCCTGCTGAATGGCATAACTTTTAATGGCTTCAAAAGCTGCCATTAATTGCTTGTTCTTCTTTTCTTCATTGTTAAGAATGGAGTCCGTTCTTTGAATCAAAGCGGTAATGCGAATAAGCAAATCGCCCAAAGCGACCGCCAAAGCGTAGTCTCTTGTTTTATAGGTTTTATCCGTATTGTTGGGAAGAAAGCTACCCCCACTAGCATCGCCAAATTCTTTTCTATTGCTTAACCCAAATCGGTATTGGCCATCTTCATCTTTAACCAAATAGATACTAGCGGAATACTTGGCACTTTGAGGTATTGGAATTGCAATGGTTTCAAAATTAGCTCCTGCTGTTTCTTCGGTGTAAACACCAACGTCATTTGTGAGTTTATTAGCTGTTTCGGGAGTATCAATTTCATTCCAAACAATTTTATGCTTGGTATTGATTAAGTTGGTTAACCACCCGGAAAGGAACTTGTTTTGCTCCTTTTTCTGACGGGTATCTACCAATCTCTTGCCGTCTTTCTCATGGTACACTTGCTGAAAACCAAGGGCATTTTGAAAGGTAAGAGCCTCTGCAGTTTCCATTTTAAAGTCAATGCGGATTTCCATGTCAGGATCAGCAACGGAATCACCATTCTGTCTATAATAATGTGATAGAGCAATCACAAATCGTCCCTTTTCATCTTCGGATAGAACGTCCAGGTTTAAATCCATTAAAGCGGATTTTTCACCAAATGTTGATTTACCGGCCATGAAACCTTTCTTTAGGTTTTCTTCTAAATCAGGAATGATCTTATTGAGCTTGTTGAATATGGAACTGTACGGTTGAAGTTTTTTCCCTTTAGATAGGTCATCAATTTTCTTGCTGCCTTCTTTGATTTTTTCAATGTAGTCAGCGTAATAGGCGGTGATTCCTTCTTTGTCTGCATCGGAAATATTCGCATAATTTTCTTCCAGCCATTTACGGAACGCTTCTAATAAAGCCGAACCAGTAATTTGTCCAACTTCTGCTTTGGCGTAAGCACTAAATCGAGTAAAAAACAAACGATAATCGCTTTCAGGAATTTGTGGTTGTTCAGAATCTGGATTTAAAATACCTTGAACAGCTTCATATTCCTCCCAAATACTGTTGTTTTGTTCCGCTAATTCAGGATGATTAGCACGTAACCAGCTTTTGAATTGAATAGGTATTTCGTGTTCTTCAATGACAACCTCTGGAAATTCAGCTTTTCTTTTTTCGTGAAACTTCCCGAATTCAGTAAGTATTTTGAGTTTGTCCTTTTTGGTTAGAGGATTGCTATCTGTTTCAGTTACTTGCTTATCCCAAAGTTGGTAGGCTTCTTTAGTCGGCATTTGCCTAATGCTCATTTTATCCCGACTAAATTCAGGTCGCCTTTGGATGTACTCGTTTGCTTTTTGTTCAGAAATTTGAAGGCTGTCAATTTTACCTGTACTTGAATAAACCACCCATACCGTTTCAGTTTCTGCCGATTTATGGGAAGATCCTGTTCCTTTAATTATTTTTCCTGCAGCGAGTAGTTTTCTTGCTTCACGAACATAATTACGGGGGTAAACATCAACTCTGTCAAAGCGTTCGCCATGTGTGTTTTTACCAAATTGAGTAGCAATATCAATCGCTAAATTCTTGGAGGGTTCAAACAGCACATATTTCTCATTTTCACTTTTTCCATTCTCATCTAAGAACCAAAGTGTAACGTAAGAGAATTTTCTATGCTTGATGTTTTCTTCGGAAGGGGCATGAGAAGGTTGAATTTCAATTGAAACGTTCTCAGGAATTTGTTCACCGGACAACGTTTCTTTCAGTTTTTCTGCAAACTCAACCCTTTGTTTTGTTTTTTTTGCCCACCATAAGTTTTTCGCTCGGCTATAACGAAAGCCCATTTTTGTTTTAACCTCTGCAATAATACTAGGGGATGGCTTTTCGGAAAAGTGAAGTTCTAAACCGTTTAATTCATCGTTGTAAGAAATATCTACCTTCATATAAAGAGGTTGCTTTTTTTATGATTAAAAAACATACCTCTTTAAAGGCAGTACCTTTTTTAAAGAAAAAAACGTGATTCCCTATATAAGGAAGTGGCTTTTTTTAAGTCGATCCCTTTATAAGAGATGGCTTTTTCTTTTCAAAACGTGTGGTAAAAGTATCTTGAATAGCGTAATATTCCTTGGTTCAAAATTGTACCTCGGTACGAAGGTGGTCTATTGAATTTATACGGCTTTACATCAAATACCTGATTTAATACCATTTGCAATTTACCCTATGGGTAATTAAAGTAAGGTGAAGCGGTACATTTTTTCTTAATCAATTTTGGAAACGGTTTTATATTCAAAGTACATGATGATTATATGAAAATATCAGTCAGTATTTTAATGCTTCGTGCCGTGTAGCTGTAATTACGCCAAGTGTTTTTAAGGGCAGCTTTACCAAGTGTATGTCGATACTCAGCATCTTCAATGAGCGATTCTACTTTACTTGTCCATTCTTCAGTAGTGGAAGCCAGCATACCTGTATCTTCATCATCAATAACTTCACGGTATGGAGTTGCATTTGATGCTACAACCGGAATTGCAAATGCCGATAGCTCTAAATACTTTATAAAGGACTTTCCTTTTGTGTTAAAATCAATACTGGTAGAGGGAAGTAAAGCAATATCAATAACCAGGTCATTCAATTTAGAATAGTAATCCAAAAAGCTAACCGATTTTTCAAAAACAAAGTCGAAATCTTTAAATGGTTCTTCATTTTTTGAATGCTTACCGTTCCAACCAAAAAAGATGAATTGAACCTTATCTTTGTATTTTTCCTTTATCTGGAATAGTGCTTCTTTCATGGATAGCGTATCATAATAGCTTCCGTAGTTACCCACAATTCCTATTCTGAGTTTACCACTGTCGTTTTGCTTAATCGCCTCTAATTCCTGGAACCCGAAGTTGGAAATAAGATTGGGTTGATATTCCAAAACAACGTTGGAAGTTGGATGTTTCTTCTCAATTCTACTGTCATAAGCTTGTAACAAACTTTCCGAAGCTCCTGTGAGAATATCCATCTGAGCAATATTGCTAAGTAATATCGCTCCATGTTGCTTGGTGAATTTCTTGTAATTCGGGTGTTCCTTGGGATAAGCATGATAATTACAATCCATGTCCATTACAAATTGCAAGTCAGGATTAATTTCGAGCAATGATTTTAATACATAGCTTACATCGGAAAATATCGCAGGAAGTACAACATAATCAGCCCATTCAATTAATCGCTTATCGAGGGGGTTGTCGTAGTCGTCAAACTGTTTGGAGAAACTCCATTTGTGAATCGTAGAAACAATAGCTACATGTGTCCCTGTTTTATTGAGTTCCAACATGGGCAGGATCATACGGTAAAATCCAGTTCCATTGATACAGGGAGCTACGTAAAGCACATGTACTTTTCCATCATCTTCCTGATAGAAAGGGTACTTTTCTTCAAATTCATATTTGCCATTCAATACGTGATAAAGTTCTTTTACATTTCTCATGCTTTCAATTTTATTGTTCGTCATCATTAGGTTGTACTTCCGTTCCTTCAAAAAACTTAGCGATACGGCTGCCGGAAGTCTTGTCGTATATTTCTGCAGTATCAGCTTTGTTGCCCCATTCGGATAACTTTTTTCGCAACCTCGCAAGCCCTATGTTCTGGTCTCTTTGTTTAGAATAGCGATGTTTCCAGTCGATTGAGTAAAAGGTGCGGACATTGCCATCTTTAAACCAGACTATTAATTTTGAAAAGGAATCTCTAATAAGTTTCCATCCTCCTTTGGGTACTTCATTCATTATTTAAAATATTTTATTAGTTCTTTTAAAGGGATGTTCTCCAAGCTTTCAGTGTGCCTGCACATCATTATCGCTATGGAATCAGAAGGCTTAGAAACACGAACATTTAAGAGGTTAATCGGAATGTTGCTTTTGCTGGAATACTGAGAGATGTAGTTCCAAATATTTTGCTGGACCTTTCTTTCTAAGTCAAAAAAATCAACTGATGCCTGACCCATGAAAAATTCAACCAGTTCCCTGAATGTAGCAGGTCTGATTTTTCGATCGAAATGATAGATTAGGGTTTCTAAGACTTGGTTAGGGTAGGCGATTCGGATATTTATTCCGGCTTCCGACAAGTTGTTTTCATTAGAAAGGGTGAATAAATACCTTTTGATGTTATCCGTCACTTTCTTTTCATGACCAAAGACATCAATGCTTACATCATCCATGTATTCCTTTATCTTGGCTCGTAAGCCAAGTTTTGTTCGTTGTTTTCTTATCATATTTGAGTTGTTAATTTGCATAAAGTGTCCGATTGACTGTTGGATTGAGTACCGCTGAATGAAATTGTTCGAGTAATACCGGATCTCCCAATTTTCCTATCCTCTGTTCGCAATCTCGGTACAGTTCTAAGGGTGGTTTTCGTTTAGAAGCTACCTTCATTTCATTATTCAGAAAACGCTTAATTTGAGCATGTACAATAAGTTTCACCTGTACTTCTCGCTGTCGTTGCTGGTGGATTTTGTGCCATTTTTTAGTACCCGTAAAGCCATTGGAGTTGTAGGGGTCAAAATATCTATTGGGGAGTTGTACAAACCGTTTTTGAGGATCTTTTTCAATGTATTTCCTCACTAAATCTATACGCTCAACATAGTGTTGGTGAACATTAGCCAGGTTGGCAGTACTGACCGGTTCATACCATCTGTAAAGCAATTTTTGGGCAATCTCAACTTGTCTGTCTGTGAGGTAAACCCCTCGATACAGAACATTTTGAGCCAATGTCCAGAGCATCTTCACGTAAAAATTAAGGGAAGTGCAACGAGTCTCAGCCTGTTTTCGGGCTTTCAAGTCCGATTTTTTGTCGGCCTCGGCTCGCTTTTCTTGCACTTTCCCTCCTGTATCTTGATTTTTTTCTTGGACTTTCCCTCCTGTGTATCCTGTTGAAACGTTGCCAGTTGAAACATTTAAGTCGTTCTGCTTTTTTGCAGAACTCCTTTTTGAAGAGTTTCCAATATCGTAGCCTGCAGATTGTAAAATGCTCCCAATGGACAAGTTATCTACATCCTTTATTACATTATTAGTTTTGTAACTATTGTTTCTAGTATCTGTATGAGGACAAAATGTCCTACTTGTATTTTCAACCTCTTGTTTGTTAGTGCTTTGCAGAATTGGATTTAATTTCAATTCTAAGGCCATTTTAGCTTCATTAACACTTAATCTACATGTTGCTAACAGGATTTTTTCGTTTATAAACAGTTCAAAACTGGCGTTTGAACCATGAAATATTTTCTCTGTAATAATCCCTGCCTCCAACAATCTTTTAATGTGCCTTTGGATGGTTCGGGTACTCGCTTGGGTTCTTTTTGCCAATTGACAATTATTGGTTTTTAAAGAAGGGAGATTGGACTTGTCTATTGTCTGAATGCTATTGGCTTTTGCTAGAGATACCCCGTAGATTTTAATCAACTCCTGGGCTGTGAGTATCATACTAGGCTTAACCGTTTGGTTTCGCTCTACTTCCTTATTGTAGCATTGGATATAGCCGTTAAGAGCCTTAAAAGCGGTTGAATAATTTATTACAATCATATTTCTTCTAGTTTTCGTGCTTAATTAAGCCAAGGGCATATGTGTTAAAATGTTCCTGAGCCATCATTTTGGCATTATCAAAATCCCGGATAACCAGTTTCCTTATCCCGTCTAAATTGGATTTCATTAAATACTTGTCATTGTCTAATTCATGCAGCTCAAATCGTACATTGGAGCTATCAGATAGCTCACCAATCCATATTTTTTCTTGATTGCATGAGTATTTCCAGTGCAACGTTTTTGGTATCACCATTTGGTTGCATTTAACCGTGTTACCTTCCATCGCCAGAAATATTTGGTATGAATAGCCTTTACGCCTTGCTTTGTGTAGTTGGTAGTAGCCTCAATATCCACCCAGGCATCATGAGAGGTAGAAAATTTCTTTTTGGATCTTCGTAACCATTTACTTGTATTTTTCGCCATGCTCAATTGTGCTTTATGATTTGTTCTGCAGCTTTAATTTTAGAAAGCTGGTTTTGTCAAACTGTTTATTCCCAAATAGCTCATGTAGAGCCAGCTCCACTTGATCCAAGTTCTTTTCAATCGTCTTTTCCTTGCCCTTTAGCTTTTTCGCATTTTTGTTCACGCTACTTTCTAGCCTCTCAACCAATAGGGCATATTCATCATCATGTTCAATAGCAAAAACACTCATGTAAGAATTTGTTAGAATTAAATATTCAAGGACTGCTGTTGTTCTTTTGTCATCAGTTTTCGGATCTTTAGCTTGCGTTCCTCCATCTTTTCCTGATGTTCTTGGATGATTTCTAATGCTGCATCATAAATTGTCTCCGCATTATGCTGACGAATTGGAACAGAACCAAAAAACCTTGCTATGGTAGGTATAGACAGCTCTGTTTTCTTACTAATCAGCTCTCTGTACCTTGGAGGCAGTTGATTTCTAATCAATTCAATTTCTTTCTTGTCAAACATTTCTATAAAAGTTTTGTATCAGTTTCATATCAGTTCTAAATCTTTTTAGTATATTTGTCATCAATAACAACAAATCGTCAGCAATATTAATAAATAATGATGACAATTTGGAATTTAATAGATGAAATTTTTAAAGAAATTTTGCTATGGCAGAGAAAAACAAGAAGAAAAACAGTTCGAAAAGAGAGTTAAACGCAGTAGATAGGCGGTATTTGAAAGCTGCTGACATATTGGTAGAAACAGGTCGGGCTAAAAGTCATTCGGAAATATGTATTTCCATCGGAATTGACAGAAGTATCATTTCAAAAATGAAAAGTGAAGGGCGTTCTGTTACCATGCAGCAGCTTGAAGCAACCATCACTACTTATGGCTTAAATAGTGAATACTTCTTTTATGATGCTAAGTCTTTATTTGAACAGGTGGAAGCCAATAGATCTTCGGGAATAGCTACCAATGGGGACAACAACAAAGTGTTTAATGTTGGACAGGGTAACATAGAAGGGAATGTACTTTACGAGCAAATTGCTCATCAGATTATTAATGAAGCTCCACCAGAATTGCATAACAAAATCACAACATTGGTTCAGGAAACGGACAAAATAAAAAAAGCCGCTTCTGATTTCAAAGAGCAAGTAGCAGTTCTAAAGGCTGAGAAAAGCGTGGTTGAAGCTCGATTGCAAAAATCGAATGAAGAGCTACATGCCGTTAAAGACGAACTTTTAAGCGTATTCAGAAACAGATAAAAACAATGGATGCTTCTTCATTTACTGAAAAAAATATCATAAGTCGCCAGTTTGTAAGGGCAGCAAGACAACTTATCGCAGATAAGATAATTCTTGACCAGAAGGAATTATGCACCAAGTACAACTATGACAAGTCCTTCTTTAGTAAGATAGCAAAGGGAGAACAAAGTGTTCCTTATGATGTTCTCTATCAATTTGTATTAGACTTCAAATTGAATCCTTCTTATTTCTTTCCCAGCCAAAATAAGACTGAAAGCCTCTATTTACAGTAAACAGGATATCTACGCTATCTTTACCTAACTTACTACATAGTAAGTTTATTAATTTATTCTAGTTACTATAAAGAAAGTTTACTAAATTTGTGTCAGTATTAATTCTAACAACAATTTTGGTAGATGAATCAAGCCATAGAAGACTTTTTCACAAGCGAAATAAACCAAACAATCAGTAGTACGATTAACGAGAAGGTTTTAACCAATCAATATACCGATACTGGGGCTAGAGTAATGAACCTTTGGATTAAGGACGGCTTATTGGATGATGACAGATCAGCATCACAGACTAGGCATAAATTTTCGATGGTTGAAGCTGTTTGGGTAAGCATCATAGAAGAGCTTCGGGATATAGGCTTAGAAAAGGAGAAGATTAAAAAAGTTAAAACGCAATTATTGGTTTCAATTGATGGTGTTGATTCGAGATACCCTTATCTTGAATTTCACTTAATCTGCTCCATTTTATACAAACGGCCATTTTTCATCTTGATAGATAAAGAGGGAAACTCAAATATTGTAGGGCTTGATAACTATGTAGCCATTCTTCAAACAGAGAATTTATCCGGCCATATTGTATTTAGCTTAGAAACTCTTTTTCAAAAACTGATCTCCAAAATTGACCAATCCAAATGGACGTTTACCGAGATATTCAGACTATCAAAGGAAGAGTTAGAGTTATTGGCTTTTATAAAAATGAATAATTTCCAGACCGTTAAAATTGTTAGAAGAAATGGGGAGATTGACAGATTGGAAGGAGTTGAAAAAATCAACTCAGAAAAAAGAATCGTTGATATTCTTAATGAGGGAGATTACCAAAATATTGAATTAAAACAGGAGGACGGTAAAGTGGTATGTATTCACCGAACCGTAAAAAGAAAACTATAACGCTATGATTAACATTCAGGCAGACATAAACGCACATTCATATTCCTTACTGAAAAATTCGTGGGAGTATAGAATCAGGCTAAAATGCTTTCAATTGAACATTGTAGGAACGAACAAGAAAAAAATGGTAATGAAATTACCAATGCACAAACAGGAAAAGATGAATTAAGGGTAATTACTATTGATGAGCTACGGCAATTTGAAGGATTGGATCACTTATCCGATGAACAAGCTTTAAATGTCATTACAACTCTAAAGGAATTATCATTAATCACTTATAACATAGTAAGTAATTATGAGCAACCTCAATCAGTTTCAGAGCTTCGCAAAGCGAAATGAACAAAAGATAGCCAATAACAATAAGGCTGTTATTTACACAAGGGTGTCTGACGCTAAGCAGCAAGATAATACAAGTCTTGAAAGCCAACGGAAATATTGTACAGAATATGCCATAAATCGAAATTTTGATATTTGTGGTTATTATGGTGGTACGGTTGCCAGTGCAAAAACGGATGACCGGAAGGCTTTTCAAGAAATGCTCACTGATGTTAGGAGAAAGAAAATATCGAACATTATTGTTTACAGTATTGACCGTTTTTCAAGAGCTGGTGCCAGTGCCATTTCAACAGTTGAGCAATTAAATCGAAAAGGTATTAATGTATTATCGGTAACCCAACCGGTAGATACTGAATCATCAACTGGAACATTTTTTCAAAATATAAATTTGCTGTTTAGCAAATATGATAATGACCAAAGAAGGGAAAAGACGATTACCGGAATGAGACAACGTCTTTTAAGTGGCTATTGGATGGGGGTTGCACCTTTGGGATATGAAAACACTCGAAATGAACAAAACATTCCCATAATAGTACCCGGTGATAAAGCAAAAATAATTCGGAATGCTTTTCTTTGGAAAGCAAATGAAGGTATTTCCAATGTTGACATTGTTAAGCGATTAAAAACTCACGGAGTCAAAATCTACAAACAGCATCTAACCAGGTTATTTAGAAACCCAGTTTATTGTGGGTTGATTTCACACAGTTTACTTGACGGAGAGATTATTCAAGGAGTGCATAAGGCAATTGTTTCTAAAGAACTCTTTCTTAAAGTAAATGGAATACAGGCTAAAAACAGTCATGGCTACAAGCAGAACAAAGTGAACGACAACTTACCGTTAAAAGGATTTGCAAAATGTGAAGGCTGTGGAAGTCCGCTAACGGGTTTTCTTGTCAAAAAGAAGGGATTGTATTACTACAAGTGCAAAACAATTGGTTGTTCTTGCAATAGAAGTACAAAAGCTATTCATCAACAATTTGAACAGTTATTAAGCAAATATGAAATAACTGAAAAAATGATTGCCCCTGTAAAAACGCAAATGAAGTACACTTTTGAATACTATAATCAATCCAAAAAGGATCAGGAAGCAACCCTAAAATACAGCCTAAAAGCAATTGAAGAAAAAATAGAAAAGGTTCAGGAGAGATATGTGATTGGAGAAATTAACGATGATCTCTTTCAAAAATTCAATAAGAAGTTCGTTGCCGAAAAAGAAGAAATTGAGAACGAATTGAATAAAGGTGGAATAAATAGTTCAAACCTTGATTTTTACATAAATGAATCACTCGAATTATTCGGTAATCTCAACAGTATATGGGCTTCTAGCGATTATACACGAAAACAAAAAATACAGAATGTGCTGTTTCCAGACGGAATAGTATATAACCGTCAAAAGGACAAAGTTCAAACCTCAAAAATAAATTCTGTAATGGAGTTAGCTCGTTGTTTATCAATGAGTTTGAACGAAAATAAAAAGGGACAAAAAGCAGATTTTGCTAATTTGTCCCCTTTGGTGAGCCCGAAAGGATTCGAACCTTTGACCGCCTCCTTAGAAGGGAGGTGCTCTATCCAGCTG
>TARA_R110002050_G_scaffold157464_1_pt1 | contig 41276 bp, 34 predicted proteins | sample TARA_R110002050 | Tara Oceans TARA_R110002050 (sample SAMEA4396988) | marine metagenome | biome: Polar Biome; feature: [DCM] deep chlorophyll maximum layer (ENVO:01000326); material: water (ENVO:00002006), including particulate matter (ENVO:01000060) such as... | depth 25 m
ATGCAAAACAAAAAGAGACCGCCTTTTCAGACAGCCTCTTTTTATTTTAGTCTAAATGATAGATTTCCATAATGTCGTTTAGATATTTTTCAAAATCTATTTTTAAATCAATAAGACTCCCTGTATGTACATCGAAAACCCAACCATGAACTTTTAACCCTCTTTCTCTTGCTGCTTTTTGTACTGCAGCCGTTTTAATAAGGTTTACACATTGTTCTTGAACATTAAGTTCTACTAATCTATCATATTTTTTTTCTTCATCTTTAATAGCGTTTAACTCGTTTTTATGAATACGATATACGTCTCGAATATTACGTAACCAAGGATTTAGAATTCCTAAATCGGCAGATTGCATTGCCGCTTTTACACCTCCACAAGCATAGTGTCCGCAAACTATAATATGCTTAACTTTTAAATGATCTACTGCATAATTTACAACAGACATAACATTTAAGTCTATACTAATAACCATATTGGCAATGTTTCTATGTACAAAAACTTCACCTGGTTTTGCTCCCATTAGTTCCTCTGCCGTTGCACGACTATCAGAACAACCAATATATAATAACTCTGGATTTTGACCTCTGCCTAATTCTTCAAAATAATCTTCTTGAACTTCTAGTTTGTTTTTAATCCATGCTTTGTTATTCTCAAATACTTTATCTAAATCCATAATCTTCTGTTATTCTAAATCCTTTACATTTTGCTTAACCCAGCTTAAACAGTCATTAAAAGTCTTAAAGATATGCTCCCGAGGTATTAAATCTGGAATAATATCAATACGTTCCATCATATATTTAGGCTGTTTAAGTAAGCCAACAAAAAGCACTTCAATTTTTTTCTTACTTAAATCTTGAAGCATTTCTTCCATAGCATATAAACCAGATTGATCCATATATTGCATACGTCCTAATCTAATTATAACCGTTTTTGCTGTGTCTGGTACTTGAGCTGATAGTTGTTGGAAATCGCTAGTAGAACCAAAAAACAATGGACCTTTAAGGTGTTTAATAAATACTTCTTCTTTTAAATTTTCAGGAAAATTAATTTCATCTTTCCAAGCTTCTTCTTTTAAAGGCTTTACATCACTTCTTTCTGCGGTTAAATCCCCTATTTTTTTCATAAACATTAAAGAAGCTATTACTAAACCAATACCAACGGCATAAATTAAATCCCAAAAAGTTGAAAGTAGTAATACCACAATCATTATTAATACCTCTGAACTTAATTTAAATGGGCCAAATTTAATATCTTTTGGCAAACTAGGAATGGCTTTCAAACCTTTATAATCCATAACACCTATACCTACTGTAATTAAAATACCTGCAAGAACTCCTGCTGGTATTTTTGATGCAACAGGACCTAATGCTAATAAAATGAGCAATAATAAGATTCCAGCTATCATGCCTGATAACTTTGTTTTACCTCCAGATGTAATATTAACTACGGTTCTTATGGTAGCTCCAGCACCAGGAATACCTCCAAAAATGGCAGCTATACTATTACCAATACCTTGACCAACCAACTCTTTATTTGGTTTATGTTTTGTTTTAGTCATGTTATCTGCCACAACACTTGTTAATAAAGAATCTATAGCTCCAAGTAAAGACAACGTAAGCGCTGTAAAAACATAGGGTGTTATATTACTTAATTTAAAACCTGTAAATATTTCTAGATTTGGTATTGGAAGTCCACTAGGAATTTCTTCAATAGGCCTATAATCTAAGCCAAAACCAACAGCTATTCCAGACATTACAATTAAAGCAACGAGTGTACTTGGAACCGCCTTAGTAATTCGTTTAAAACCATAAATTATTAGAATGGTACCTAATGCTAATATTAATTCCAACCAATTAATATTTTGTAGCGCTCTAGGTAAAATTTTAACAGCTCCTAAGGCTCCAGAAGCTTCTTTTGCAGCGAGGGTTTGAGACTCTTTTAATATGGCTTCTTGTGAAATTTCATGAGCTCTATTAACTGTTTCTTTAAAATTTTCTAATACTAAAATACCTTCTCCAGCTTCTTCTTTTAAAATGTTTTCTAATATAACTTCTTCGGCCTGTGGTTTAAATGTGTTAACAAAATCCGCATCTTCTTTTGGATAATATCCTAAAGATGGTAAAATTTGAGTTAACAATATTATAACTCCAATAGCCGTCATAAAACCAGAAACAACAGGATATGGTATGTATCTTATATACTTTCCTAAACCTAAAACTCCTAAACCAACTTGCATTAATCCTGCTAATAAAAACACAGTAAGGATTATTGGTAAGGCTTTAGTAATATCACCATCGTTAGCTGCAATAATACCAGCAACAACTACCATACTTACAGCTGTCATTGGGGCTGTAGGTCCAGAAATTTGTGTGCTTGTACCTCCAAAAAGAGCCGCGAAAAAACTTATAAAAATGGCGCCATAAAGTCCTGCTGTTGGCCCTAAACCGGATGATACTCCAAATGCTAAAGCCAATGGAAGGGCTACAATACCTGCTGTGATACCACCAAAAGCATCTCCTTTTATATTTGAAAACAAATTTTTCATAAGTAATTTTTTAGTTTTTAAGAATTCCGAAGTTAACTCATATTATTCAATAATAACTGAAATACTAAAAGTACTGATTCATTTTAATTTACTTTTTAAAAAGTAACAAAAGTTATTATATTAAATTGATCTCTACTATTTGTCTCAAAAAACTGATTCATATAACCTGCTTCTATTCTTATACTTTTATTCAGATTATAACCAAGGCCTGCATACACTCTATTTCTATCAAAAATAGATGTTTTAGTGTTTAAAAAAATCTCATTGTATGCTGATACATAATATTTGTTCTTGGTTTTTTCTTTATTACTTAATGGAATATTTAAACCTAAAAAATAACGAAAACGCATCTTAAAATCGGTTTCGACAAAACGTTGTTCAAAACGGTAACGATGATTTAATTTTACAGCACCTATATTTTGCTTAGATGTAAATTGCTGAAAAATTCGATGCTCATTTACTGAAACTTTATCATCTGTATTTCCTATATAATTTTCAGATAAAATGTAACCATAACCTAATAATATATTGTTTTTATTTTCATTAAAACTATAACCTAAACCTGTTCTCAATAATAGTTGTTCTAAATCGCCAATGGCATTATAATTTCTATATTGGACTTCGTTATGTATATTCCAATTATTTTTTAGTTTTTTATTTCCAATATAAATAAGCCAATTACCAAAACTACTGTCTTGTGCACTTATAAAGTTAGGTAGCACTAACATTATTGCTAATGCTACCATATTTATTTTCTTTCTCATAATACCTTTATATATGAACAGCTATTTTAATAAAAATTTACTGCTCCAGTATTTATATCATACATAGCTCCTATAATTTTTATTTCACCGTTCTTTTCCATTTCAGAAAGTATTGGACTTTCAGCATGAATTCTACCTATAGTTAATTCTACATTCTTTTTTGATACTGAATCAACAAAATCTAAATTTTTAGAAGTTCTTAAGCTTTCGTCTTTAGGTTCTAAAACAGCATTTACAGCTGGGTTTATTTTTTCTATCAACTTGGTTAAATTTCCCATTTCAGCATGATCACAAGCTCCTTTTATAGCCCCACAACTGGTGTGCCCTAATACTACAACTAATTTAGTTCCTGCTAGTTTACATCCAAATTCCATGCTTCCCAAGATATCTTCATTTACAAAGTTTCCTGCTATTCTTACACTAAAAACATCGCCTAAACCTTGATCGAAAACCAATTCTGCAGAGACTCTAGAGTCTATACAGCTTAGTATGGTTGCAAATGGAAACTGCCCTTCGCTAGTGTCGTTTACTTGTTCTAAAAGGTTTCTGTTAGCTTTTAAGTTTCCTTGAAATCTTTCGTTTCCTTCTTTTAAAAAATCTATGGCCTTTTGAGGCGTCATGGTTGCTTGTGTTTCTTTTGTATGTGCTTTCATAATATTTTATTAATTTAATTAGATTATTGCTGTAATGAAAAATTTTGTCCGCCTGATAATAAAAGAGAGACATTAAGATTATTTATAACATCTTTTATATCAGACTTCATTAAACTTAATTTATTAGCTGTTTTTTTCTTTTCTCTATTTACACATAATAAATTAATATTATTTTTTGATAAATAGTTAGAAATATTGTCCATTGTATTATCATTTTTTTCAAATACAAACTCTATAGTTTTTTTATCACCAAAGGTTTTTGACTCTTTTATTGTGTCTGCCTTTTTTCTTATTTTAAAAGATTTTACTGGTGCTTCTGTATGTTTTATTAGATTTTCAACAAATTGAAAAGACTCATCTATATCATTTAAAAAGCCTAAGGATAAATTTTTATTTGGTTCTAAAGCATTTTCCGCAGCTATCATAATAACACCATCATGTTCTTTTAATACAAATTGAGTTATACTATCTCCTATAACTTTAAATGTTTTAGAAGCTCTTTTCCCTAAAACAATGATATCAGGTTTGTAATTTGCAATGTATTCACGAATTTCATTTTTTACATTTCCAAACACATAACTATAATTTATGACTAAACCATATGTTTCGGAAAGCGGATTTACAAATTTTTGTATACTCTTTTTAGTAGCACTATGTTGTTCATTAATAATTCGAAATGCCGATAACTGACTTTCTTTTTCAACTACATCTATAGGTCTTTTAACATGGAAAAACTCAATATCTCCATCAACCATTTTAGCCAAACTTATACTGCTTTTTAACACGTTAATAGTTGATTCTTTTAAGTCTGACAGTACTAATATTTTATACTTTCTATTTTTCATAATCGTTTAACTTAAGCTTATATTAGATTTTGGTCTTAATTTGAAGAATTCTATAAAACTACCTGGGTTTTCAACAATTCCTCGCTTAGAAATTAGTTTAATGTCAATATTGCGTTCTTTAGCTTTAAAGGCAAAATCTTCAAGAATTTCGATAATATCATTATCTAAGTATCTTGTTTTAAGTATGTCTATTTCTAAATAGGTGTCTCTTGGTAAGCTATCTAATTCTTTTAAAATAGCTCCTTTGTTAAAAAAGGTTACTTCTTCGGCAAGTGTCATTTTTATTTTATGCTTTCCATTACTTTTATCTTCTATATGAAGAAAGTGTGAATTTTGGTAGCTCTTCATTAATATAACAACAATACCAACTGTAAGGCCTAAACCGATACCATATAATAAATCTATAAATACAATTCCTAAAACGGTTACTGTAAATGGAATAAACTGTTTCCATCCTAAGTCATACATTTTTTTAAATAAGGCAGGTTTAGCTAATTTATATCCTACAATTAATAATATGGCTGCTAATACCGATAAAGGAATCATGTTTAATAATCTAGGAATTAATATGACTGAAATTAATAAGAAGAAGCCATGGATAATTGCAGACATTTTTGAAACACCTCCCGATTGAATATTCGCCGAACTTCTTACAATTACTTGTGTTATAGGAAGACCTCCAACCAATCCTGAAAGAATGTTTCCAGTACCCTGAGCCAATAACTCACGATTGGTTGGAGTTACATTTTTATTAGGATCTATCCTATCAGTGGCTTCAACACATAATAAGGTTTCTAAACTAGCCACTAGTGCTATAGTAAAAGCTACAACCCATACATCAGGGTTTGTAATAACTGCAAAATTTGGAAAACTAAATTGAGCTAAAAAAGATGTAGCGTCTTCTGGCACTGGTACACTAACTAAATGCGAAGGAGATATTGCTAAAAGGTCATTTGATTTTGTAATAATATAAAAAATAATTCCTAGAACTACAGCTACTAATGGTCCTTGTACTAACTGAAAAATCTTTCCTTTTTTTGATAGGACTTTATCCCAAAGTAATAACACTCCTAAACCTATTAAGCCGATTAAAGCAGAACCTAGTTTTATATAATTAATAGAATTTATTATTTCAGAAAAAGTATTACTTCCATCTACTTGAAAAAATGAAAAATCACCTTCTGGGTCTGAATCATAACCAAAAAAATGTGGTATTTGCTTTAGAATAATAATAATGCCTATTCCTGTAAGCATCCCTTTAATAACGGATGATGGGAAATAATATCCTATAATACCAGCTTTTAAAAATCCAAATATTAATTGAATAACCCCTCCTAATACAACAGCTACTAAGAAGTTTTCATAACCTCCCAAAGTACCAATAGCCGTTAACACAATTGCTGCTAATCCTGCTGCAGGCCCACTAACTCCTATTTTAGACCCACTTAATGATCCGACAATGACACCTCCAATAATTCCTGCAATAACTCCTGAAAAAAGTGGTGCCCCACTTGCTAATGCAATACCTAAACATAATGGTAATGCAACAAAAAATACGACTATACTCGCTGGTAAGTCTTTTTTAATACTCTTAAACATATTATAATAAATTTTCACTCTTGATGTATATACCAAAAGCTGTTAAAATTAATTTAGCAGACCTAAGCTTGTTAGGTCATAAAATCGAAATTATATTATGTTATAATCTGGTGGGGGAGAAATTAAATTGAGATGTGGTTTTTGATATTTTTTGAAATAATATCCAAAATACTCAAAACCTTTTAATTCAAGGTTACTCGTAAATTCATTATTTTGTAAAGAAAAGGGGGATATAAGTTTTTTAGCTTTACCGTTTTCTTCTTCTTCTGCTAAGGAATAAAAAATTGATGTATCAATAGAATCATCTAAAACAACAATTACAGTTGGAGCTATAATTAACCCCATAAATAAAACGATAAAAAGTAATGCTGTTATTTTTTTGATCATCTAAAAATTAAAAAAGTAAAGATAGTATTTGACATTATTTTAAATGTTAAATATTTTATAAAACTCTTAATAAAATTTATCTCTCAATATTTTAATATCTTTTGAAGGCACCCAACCTGTTTTACCATCAGAAAGTTTTATTTTTTTCCAATCGTTATATGCTTCTACTACTTGAACCTTAGTTCCTTCATGCAATCTAAAAGATTCTTCGCTTCTTGAATTAGGGTCATTTTTCACTTTACTTTCCTGGGCAAAAACAATTGCTGGGTTATCATTTTTATCTAAATTATACTTATGAAAAGCAAAAACAAGTGTTATACAAACACATATTAATGCTGTTAAACTACCTATAAATGCTAAGCGTTTATTTAAAGTAGAATAAGCAAAATAATAACCTAAAAATAAAATAACAAAACAAAAGACGAGACCAACCGATACTTTTGCCCAAGTATCAAAAGACATCGAGTTTGTTGCACTTTTAATAAGTCTTGAAAATCCAGAATCTGGAATAACATCAATAGCATCAATAGTCATGTTTTTAGCAAATGCTATGTTATTTTTTATATCAGAATCATCTGGTGATAATTGAAGGGCTTTTTCATAATAATAAATACTAGGCGCAATATTATTAAGCTTATAATTAGCGTTTGCTAAATTAAAATACAAGTCTGCAGAATGATTTCCACTTTCTAAAATAGCACTATAATTATCAATAGCTTCTGCATATTTGCCTTCGTTATATAGTGTGTTAGCTTTTTTAAACAAGGCTTGGTTTTGTGAAAAACCAGATAAGCTTAACAAAAGCGATAGTATGTAAATTAGCTTTTTCATTTTAACGTGCTTGTTTATCAATTAATGAAATAGCTTGGGCTGCTTTACCATAGTCTTCTTGCATAGTTACAATATCAATAGGGGTATAACGTGCTAATTCGCAACTTTCTAAAATACTAATAAAGTCTTTAATTGGTTGATCATTAACTTGCTTTTCTTTAAGAAAATTATTGATTTTATCTTTACTTAAATCATTAGTTTCTATATGTAATTTTGCTTTTAAATAATTATGTAATGCTTTCTCTAAGGCAATATAAAACGCTTCTTTTTGTCCTAGGGACTTTTTAGCTCCTTTTAAATACTTTTTAGCTAATCTATCTGCTTTCCTAATTCGGTTTCCGTAAACATCAGCATCCCTAGTTGCTTTTTTATTTCTTGTAACAATGGCTAACGGAATTGCTAAAAAAGGAAGTAATAACAAACTCCAAAATAAATTAGTTTTAAAGAAATATGTTGGTTTTATACTTGTAAAATTGGATGCTGTTTTAATAAATGCAAATTGGTCATTATTTAAAACCACAGGTTGCTTCCCTACATTTGAAATGGCTCCAGTTTCATTAGCATTGGTGTTATTTGTAGGTCCATTTGAAACATCAATTATAATTTCTTCTGATGTTAAACGCTTGTAACTTTTTGTTTTTAAGTCGAAATACGAAAAAGAAATACTCGGTATGGGATATTTACCTTTGTATTGTGGCACTACAGTATAACTATCGGAAACACTCCCTTTCATGCCCAATAAATTAGTCGTTATATTTTCTTTATGCTCTGGCTCGTAAACCTCTAAAGAACTTGGTAACGAAACTTTAGGAAGCTTAAAAAGTTTTAAGTTACCATTGCCTCTAACTTCCACTTTTAGTTGTAACGACTCTGAAGCATCTAAGACTCTTTTTGATGCAAATACATTAAAATTGAAATCGCCAACAGCCCCAGTAAAATCAACTGGTTTTCCTGCTTCAGGTAAAGGTTTTACATTTATAGTTTTACTTCCTGCTGAAATAGTTTTGTTAACACGTGTCATTAATATATTACCAAAAATATCTCGTCTATTTGAAGGAACACGCATAGCAAGATTTAAAGTAAGAGGTTCTATATTTAGTTTGCCCGTTTTTTGAGGGTATAAAACTGCTTTTCTATAAATTAAATATCTGTAATCTTCCCCATTATAAGTCCCATTTTGTACTTTGGAACCTTGAGCATCTATATTTTGACTCCAAAAATCATTATACCTTGGACTATCTGCTTCTCTAATATCTTCAACCCCTATAGTAGGAGAGACATAAAGTTTGTAAACTACAGTAATAGCTTCATTTAAATATGGATTGCTATTGGATACTTCTGCAACCAAATGGATATTCTCTGATGCTATATAATTAGGGTCGTTAGGATCTTTTGGAATGTCAACAGCTGCAGTTACTTCAATTTTTATAGGCAGTGTTTTATAGATTTCACCATCAATTGTAATACTAGCTTGCGTAATAGTAAAATTACCTCGTTTTTTTGGAGCTAAAAAATAGCTATATGTTTTTTTATAAGTACGCGTGCCATTAACCCAAGAATTACTTACCGATTGATTTGGGCCGCCAACCACCGTGAAGTTTGAAAAACTTGGCGGATTAAAATTATCGCCATCTTGATTCATTTCAAAATCAATACGTAAACGCTCGTTAATCCCTAATTGTTTCTTACTTGCTTTTGCTTCAAATTTCACCTGTGCTAAAGTGATACTTGTAGTAAGTATAAATAGTAATATTGATATGTATTTTATAAACTTCATAATGATTAAAGAACAACAATTAACGATTTTTGATATTAGAATTATTGCTCTTCGATGTTTTAATACTAGCAACAAAGATTGAAATTAATTGGTTATTTTCATCTAAAACCTTCTCCATTTTTTCTTGATTTCCACTGTGCAGATTCGCTTTTTTAATAATTTTTAAACAATTATAACTTTCTCTTAGTTCTTTTAAACAAACTCCCATTTTATGAACGAAGTCCTTATGAGACTCAGCACTTCTAGTTTCTCCATAGTTTAAAGCAGGCGATCCAGAAGACCGTATTAATTGATTTCCATAATAATTTCCAGCATAATTTTTTTTAACGTCTTCAATCAAATCTATTACGAAAACTGCAAAATCAATAACTCTATCTTCTAAATTATTAGCTTTCATTATATTCTTATTTCAAAAATCTGATTAATCGTTAATCGTACATTAATTTACTACCAATCTTTATCGGTTTTTATTTTAACGCCTTTCATCTTTTCAGCATTCATTTTCTCTTGAACTTTTTGCTCTTGATTATTCATAGCTTCTAGCAAATTTTTTATTTGTTGAGGAGACATTTGTCCTGGTTGTGGCTTTGGTTGTTGTTGGTCTTTCTTTTCTTCATCACCCTTTCCTTTGTCATCCTTTTCATCTTTAGGTTTTCCTTCATCATCCTTTTTGTCCTCTCCTTCCTTTTTATCTTGATCGCCTTCGTCTTTCTTGTTCTCGTCTTTGTTCTCGCCGTCTTTGTCTTTTTTATCTTCGTTTTCCTTATTATCGTCCTTGTTGTCTTTGTTATCCTTATTTTTGTCGTCTTTATTATCGTCCTTCTGCTTATCTTCTTGCTCTTTCTGCTTTTTCTTTGCTAATGCCAAATTATAACGCGTTTCCTCATCGGTAGGATCATTTCTTAAAGCATTTTTATAAGCTTCAACGGCTTCTTTATATTTTTCTCCATTCATTAAAACATTACCTATGTTATGAAATGCTTTATGTTTATCTGGTTTAGACGTTGCTGATTTAGCAGCTTCTTGAAGTCTATATAAAGCTTCATCAAAGTTTCCCTTTTTTATATAGGAACTTCCTAAATTATAAACACCTGCTACTGTTAATGGGTTTTCTGAAATGGCTTTTCTGTATGCCATTTCTGCCGAAACAAAATCATCTTCTCCTATTAAATTATTACCTTCATACACATGATTATTAGCCTTTTTTAATGCCAATAATTGTTCTTTATCTTTTTCTTGAGCAAAAGATATCGTTGTAATTAGTAGTAATATGTATATTGTTATCTGTTTCATCTTTTTTTCTAAATTCTAAGGTATAAAACTCAGGTTTTTTTCTTCGTTAAAAAAGTTATAAAATATTTTCGCTTTTGCGGAAATTACAAATTCTCATTAAATAAATTCAATTTATTTAACCAAGCTGTTTTGCGTTCTAACAAGAAAATGTCTAATAATAAAAAGAAAAAACCAAAGCCTAAAAACCATTGAAATTGGTCTTTAAAATCAGCAAATTGTTTTGCTTCAAACTCTGTTTTATCCATGCCATTTAAAATCTCTCTAATATTGTCTACAACATTACTTGTATTCTTTCCATTAATGTATGCACCATTAGCGGCATCAGCTATGTTTTTAAGCGTTTCTTCATTTAAACGCGTAATGACCGTTTCACCTTGGTTATCTTTTTTATAATTTAAAACGATGCCGTTTCTCTTTTCTGGAATAGGCCCTCCTTTTATATCGCCAACACCAATAGTAAAAATTCTGATACCTTCTTCACTCGCTTCTTCTGCTACGGCTGCTGCTTGTTCGCTATGATCTTCTCCATCAGAAATAATAATAAGAACTCTGTTGGTTTGTTGCTCATCATCAAAATACGTTTTAGATAATTCTATAGCTTCATTAATGGCTGTTCCTTGAGAGGATAACATATCGGTATTCATGCTTTGTAAAAACATTTTTGCCGATGCATAGTCTGTTGTTATTGGTAATTGAGGAAATGCTTTTCCTGCGTAAGCAATAATACCAACCCGATCGCTTGCCAAATTATTAATGATTTGAGTTACCAATTGTTTTGATTTTTCTAATCGATTTGGAGCAATATCTTCAGCCAGCATACTTTTAGAAACATCTATTGCAAAAACAATATCAACCCCTTCTCGCTTTACTGTTTCTAATTTGGTTCCAATTTTTGGATTTACTAAAGCAATAGCTAAACAAGCAAAAGCTAAACTTAACACAATGATTTTTAAAACCGATTTAAATAATGATGTATTAGGACTTAATCTTTTAAGTAATTTTTTGTCTGCAAACTTATTTTGTGCTTTATATTTCCAAAATTGAAGCACAAAAAACAATAGCCATATTACAGGAATAACGCCTAATAACCAAAACCATATTTTTTCTTCTAATTGATACATTAACTATTATTTCTTTAAAAACAGTTTTTAGATAAAACTTCTGAAAATTGTAAATCGGGCTAGTAACTCTAAAAGCAATAATAAGCCTGCTAAAAGCACTAGTGAACGATATCTCTCTTCGTAATTATAAAATTTAAATTCTTCTATTTCTGTTTTTTCTAACTTATTAATTTCATCATAAATTTCTTCTAACTTTTTATTATTGGTAGCTCTAAAATATTTGCCACCAGTAACATTGGCTATTTCTTTAAGTAGTTCTTCATCAATCTCTACCTGAGCACGACCATATTGAAATTGTCCGTTAGGCAATATACCAATAGGCGATAATGCCATCCCGTTAGTTCCTAGTCCAATGGTATACGTTTTTATACCATATTCAACAGCTAGTTCACTTGCTATTTTAGGGTCTATAAACCCTGAATTGTTAACTCCATCAGTCAATAAAATAATGACTTTACTAGTAGCCTTACTATCTTTTAATCGGTTAACCGAAGTCGCTAAACCCATTCCTATTGCTGTTCCTCCTTCAATAATAGTATTGTACTTAATGCTTTTTAAAGAACGTAACACAATGGCTTTATCGCTTGTAATAGGTGTTTTTGTATAACTTTCACCAGCGTATTCTACTAAACCTATTCTATCGTTTGGTCTGCCTTTTATAAATTCCGCAGCTACTTTTTTAAGGGCTTCTAACCTGTTAGGCGATAAATCTTTTGCTAACATACTAGCCGAAACATCAATAGACATTACAATATCAATACCTCTAGTTGTTTTTGTTTTTGTAGATACATCTACCGTTTGCGGTCTTGCCAATGCTGTTATTAACAATGCTAAAGCCATTAAACGCAACACAAATAATACGTGTTTAACTTTTGGTAGCCAAGAATTAGTGACTTTAAATCCTTTTAAACTTGATATTTTAAGTTCTGCTGTCTGTTTTTTATTTTTAAAAATATACCAAAGTATAACTAGTGGTAGCGTAAGCAACAACCAGAACCATTGTTTATTTAAAAAATCAATTCCTTCAAACATTATTCTTCTGCTTTTTTAAGTTCAACTGAATTTAAAATGCGTTCTACTATTTGGTCTGCGTAAATATCATCTTTAGAATATGTAAGAACAAGTTGCTGTAATACATTTTCTGAAACAAATTGCAATAAAATATAATTGCCATCTTGTGTTTTTTGAGTTAAAGGATTTTTGGTTTTAAGTGTTCCATAAGTTTTTAAGCCTTCCGCACCATTAGGTGTAACAAACTTTTCTCTTAAAACAACAATGTCTTGAGCGCCTTGTTGTTCCATTCCTTTTATAGTGCCTTCTGAAACTTGCTCGATATCTATTTTGTTTTCCCCTAAATTTTTATAAGTTGTTGTATTAACCATGATACTAAATGATTCTATTAAAGAACCATAAGCAAAGGACGCCATACTTACTTGATTCTTCACTTCATCTGGCACAGGTAATTCTGTTCTTTTTAAAACTTTAGGTGTACTAATTGTAACAGGAGGTACTCCGTATTGACTATTTACCCAATCACCTTCTAAAAGTTCAATACTATCATGGCCAATAATAGTATCTTTTACATAATTGAAACCATATTTTAAACTAAGTCCAACAAAAGTTGCTATTAAAAGGAATACGCCTATTACAACTGTAATTATAATTTTTCTACGTTTCTTTTTACGTTCTAGTTCTTCTCTATATTGTTCATCTAAAAGTTTTTCTTCTTCCGTTGGTTCTGGTAACGCTTCTTTTACATGGTCTATTTCAATATCAATAGTGTTTCTATCTAATTTGGCAAGTTCAACATCAACTGCCGACTTTGCGAATTTTACTAAATCGGCACGTTTTAAAATGCTTTCTAGATTTTTAATATCCTCTTTACTTAAATCTACTTGATTGCCTTCTTTTAGTAAATTAAGCCTATTTATAAGCTCATCTGTTGTACTTTCTAAAGCGCGATCATAAACTTTTTCGTCAAGATATTTTCTAATGATGAATGTAAGCTCCGAGTAATATTCTTTTATGTCTTCACTTTGTAAATAATGACTTTCGTCTAATTTTTTTAAAGCTAATTTGGCTCTATCGTAAGGAGGAAGTAGTGCAATTTGTTCTTCTTCTGTCAATGGTTTTTTTCTCCAAATAAACCAGTAGATTAAAAACCCAACAATGCCAATTATTAAAAGCGTTAGTAATACATATTTCCACCAATTACTCGATGATTTTTTTACTTCAATAATAGGTTTTATATCGTAAAGACCCTGTTTTGTAGTGTCTATTACCACATTGTTAACTTCAACTTTTAACGAATCGGTGAAAAATGTTTTATTGCCTATAATAATTTTTTGCCTCGGAATGGTGTATGCACCAGAATCAAATTGAGTTAATCCATACTTTTTTATAAGATTGAATTTATCTCCTTTTTTTAAAGTATCGACCTTATAAGACTCTATCATTTCTAAAGGCGAAAATGATTGCCCTTCTGGAAACACCACCAAACTTGTAGTATCTGTTTCTACTTGAATATGATACGTTATTTGTTCACCAATTTTTATGGATGTTGAATCTATTGCAGAAGTAACTTGTGCGAATGAGAAAAAAGAAAATAGAATAAAGAATACAGTAAAAATGGCCGAAGACGGGAGACCGAAGACGGAACTTATTTTATTCAAATATCGTAAATCGTAAATCATAAATCTTTTATCCTCTTCTTTTAAAATATCCTAATAGCTTTTTTACATAGCTTTCATCTACACGACAATCTATAGCACCAGCTCCCGACTTTGTAAAACTTTCTTTGTAATAATTAACCTTTTCGTTATAAAAATTCCCATAATTAAGTCGTACTTTTTTTGAAGCTGTATTAACCAACATGAGTTCGCCTGTTTCTTCATCTTGCATTTGTACCATTCCTAAATTTGGAATCTCTTTTTCGCGTTTATCATACACTCTAATACCAGTTACATCGTGTTTTCTGGATACTATTTTCATGGTTTGATGATAATCATCTACTATAAAATCAGATAATACAAAAACGATGGCTTTTTTCTTCATTACATTTTGCATAAACTTTAATGCTTCTACCAGATTTGTATGTTTGCTTTCTGGTTTAAACTCTATTAGTTCGCGAATAATACGAAGCACATGAGAACGTCCTTTTTTAGGTGGAATGTAAAGTTCTACTTTATCTGAAAATAAAATAAGGCCTATTTTATCATTATTCTGTGTTGCAGAAAACGCTAATGTAGCTGCTATTTCGGTAACAACTTCATTTTTAAATTGCTGGTTTGTACCAAACATTTCTGAACCAGAAACGTCTACCATAAGCATCATGGTAAGTTCACGTTCTTCTTCAAAGACTTTTACATAAGGCTCGCTGTATCGTGCAGTAACATTCCAATCTATGTTACGAACATCATCACCAAACTGGTATTGGCGCACTTCACTAAAAGTCATACCACGCCCTTTGAAGGTTGAATGGTATTCGCCTCCAAATATATGATCAGACAAACGACGTGTCTTAATCTCAATTTTACGTACTTTCTTTAGTAATTCTTTAGTATCCATTTTTCCTCTCTCCCAACCCTCTCTCCAAAGGAAAGAGGGTATTTTTAGTTTTAAGCTCCATCGAAATCTGTCCTTCCCTTTGGGAAGGATTTAGGATGGGATTAAGGTACTTCTATTTCGTTTACTATTTTATTGATGATATCAACCGATGTTACATTTTCGGCTTCAGCTTCGTAAGTAATACCTATTCTGTGTCTTAATACATCATAAACAACGGCACGAACATCTTCTGGAATAACATACCCACGACGCTTAATAAAAGCATAACATTTTGCGGCAGTTGCTAAATTGATACTTCCACGAGGCGATGCTCCAAACGAAATTAATGGTTTTAAATCGGCCAGTTTGTATTTTTCAGGATAACGTGTTGCGAAAATAATATCAAGAATATATTTTTCAATTTTCTCATCCATATACACTTCACGAACCGCTTCTTGAGCTTTTAATATCTGAGATACCGAAACTACAGAGTTTACTTTATCCCAAGCGCCTTTTAAATTTGCTCGCATTATTAATTGCTCTTCAGCAATTTTTGGATAATCAATTACTGTTTTTAGCATGAAACGATCCACTTGTGCTTCTGGCAATTGGTAAGTCCCTTCTTGTTCAACAGGATTCATGGTTGCCATTACTAAAAACGGCTTATCTAATATAAAAGTTTCATCGCCAATAGTTACTTGTTTTTCTTGCATGGCTTCTAATAAAGCCGATTGCACTTTTGCTGGCGCTCTATTAATCTCATCAGCCAAAACAAAATTTGCGAAAATAGGTCCTTTTTTTATAGAGAAATCATTAAGCTTCATGTTATAGATTAAAGTACCTGTAACATCTGCTGGTAATAAATCTGGTGTAAACTGTATCCTGCTAAAACTGCCATCAACAGCTTGCGCCAAGGTATTAATAGCAAGCGTTTTTGCCAAACCAGGAACACCTTCTAATAGAATATGCCCTTGTCCTAACAGACCAATTAGCAATCGCTCTACCATGTGTTTTTGTCCTACGATGACTTTATTCATCTCTAGCATTAGTAAATCAACAAAAGCACTTTCCTTTTCAATTTTCTCGTTAATTGTCTTAATATCAATTGTACTGGTTTCTTCCATCATTTTTTAATTTTTAAAAGCTCGAATATACTGCCCTTATTTGAGCATTGCAAATTGTTAAAATTTTTCGGTAAAGCCTGTTAACAATTGGTTAAAATATTTTTCAAGTGTCGTTAATTATTGGTTAAAAAAATAACAATACTTTTTACAACACTTAATTTATTAAAACCGTTTAAGTATTTTTATAGATAAATAACACTATTTAAAATAAACTATATCTAATATAAATGACAAAAACCGCCTTAATTACTGGAGCAACTAGTGGTATTGGAGAAGCAACAGCCTATGAATTTGCGAAAAACGGGATTAACTTAATACTTTGCGGAAGACGACTAGAACGCCTTAATACCATACAAAAAGCTTTAGAAAAATTAACCAATGTCCATATTTTAAATTTTGATGTTCGTAATAAAACTGAAACTTTTAAAGCTATTGAGTCACTTCCTGAAAAATTTAAACACATTGATATTTTAATTAATAACGCAGGAAACGCACATGGTTTAGATGCTATAAATGAAGGTAGTACTGACGATTGGGATGCCATGATGGATATAAACGTAAAGGGTCTTTTGTATGTGAGTAAAGCCATAATACCGCAAATGACCGAGCGTCAATCTGGGCACATCATTAATATAGGCTCGTCGGCTGGTAAAGAAGTATACCCAAAAGGCAATGTGTATTGCGCTAGTAAACATGCTGTTTTAGCCATTACTGAGGGCATGCGAATCGATTTAAACCCGTTTGGAATTAAAGTAGGTGCCATTAGCCCAGGTTTGGTTGAAACTGAATTTTCGCAAGTACGCTTTAAAGGTGATAAAATTGCAGATAATGTTTACAAAGGCTTCAAGGCATTACAAGCTAAAGATATTGCGGAGATTATTTATTTTGCTATATCGCGTCCACCCCATGTAAATATTGCTGATATGTTGGTGTTTCCAACGGCGCAGGCTAGTAGTGGGATTATTAAAAAGGAATTAAATTAAAAACCATAAGATTCCCGCCTTCGCGGGAATAAAGCTATGATTAATAAACGCCTACTTATAAAACACCTCTTGGCTCATAATGATGAGAATAGTTTTTATGATAAAAAGCGAAAAATTGATATTAGCCATAAAGAAGGAAAGGCTAAATTTTTAAAACATGTATGTGCGCTTTCAAATAGCAACCCCAAAAACAATTCGTATATTGTTATAGGGGTAGAAGATGAAGACAATACTATTGTTGGGGTCGATTTTTTTGATGACAGCAAAATTCAAAACCTTATTAATGCCTACTTAACCAATCCGCCCATTGTACAGTACGAAAACATCCCGTTTCCTCATTTACCAGACAATAAGGTTGTTGGTTTAGTAACTATTAGAGCCATAGGTAAAATTACTTCGCTTAGAAAAAACATCTGGAAATATTACGGAGGCTCTGTGTTTTTTAGAGATGGCAGCATGAGCATGCCGAAAGTATTTGATATTGAAATAAAAGACAGCAACTCTAAAATAGTTGAAGCTATTGAAAATAATGCTCAGAACAACATAGAACATACTTTAAATGGTGTTTTCGATTTTATGAATACACGTAAAGATTACAATGCGCAATACAAAGTTTTTAAAGAATATTTTGTGGTATGTTGGGCAGGACAAAAAAAAATAGTCAAAGATGAAATTTTCTTTTCTAGAGTAGATATTGAACTAATAAATGAACAAGTACGTTTGTTTTTTTCGGCTTTAGATGAAGTCTCCATTTCTTTTGATGCCGATAGTTTTAAAATTATTGAATACGTTAATCTTGGGTTTCAAAATCAAAATAAATATTATCAACTTGAAGAAACTAATATTCGTTTTGAAAACAATGCCAGTTATAATATTGAAACCAAACTTTTATTTGAACCTCCTCAATATGACAAAAAAGTATTGCATCATATTTACAATACTAATAATGCTATTTTAGAAAAACTAAAAAAAGGATTATCGTTTAGTAAAGCTGAAGAGTTAGATTTAAAGAACTTACCCGTAACCTATCTTATTTGTTATCTCAATTTATTTCATGATGCTATTGATAAACTTAATGAGTCAAAACCATATTTAAAAAAACATAGTGAAACTCTATATAATTCATACAAAGAATCTTTAAGAATACTACGAAAAGTAAAATACAGTTAACATTTGTTAATAAATTTAACTTTTAGATAACTTTTCAATTTTGAAAACGTAAGAAAAAGTATTAGCTTCGCAGTGCTATTAATCTTTTTTTTATATAAACCTTGTCTCTCCCGAAAAAAACCGGCATTGAGGCAAGGTTTTTTTATGTCCTAAAATTACAAATCAAATTTTATACCTTGAGCTAAAGGCAACTCCGTTGTATAATTAATAGTATTCGTTTGTCTGCGCATATATACTTTCCATGCATCAGAACCAGATTCACGACCACCACCAGTTTCTTTTTCACCACCAAAAGCACCGCCAATTTCAGCTCCTGAAGTACCTATGTTCACATTCGCTATTCCACAATCAGATCCTTGAACCGATAAAAAATGTTCTGCTTCTCGTAAATTATTAGTCATAATTGCTGAAGATAATCCTTGAGCGACTTCATTCTGAATAGCAATAGCATTTTCAACATCGCCAGAATATTTTAATAAATATAAAACAGGCGCAAAGGTTTCATGCTGTACAATTTTAAATTTTGGCCTAGCTTCAGCAATGGCTGGTTTTACATAGCAACCACTTTCATAACCTTTACCCGAAAGTACGCCGCCTTCAACGACTATATTTCCTCCTTCTTCAACTACTTTTGTTAAAGCATTTTGATACATTTTTACAGCATCAGTATCAATTAATGGTCCTACATGATTGGTTTCATCTAATGGATTCCCAATGCGTAATTGTTTATAAGCATCTGTAACAGCGCTTTTAACTTTATCATAAATAGAGTCATGAATAATTAATCGACGAGTTGATGTGCAACGTTGTCCTGCAGTACCAACCGCACCAAAAACAGCACCAATAACCGTCATTTTTATATCGGCATCAGGCGTTACAATAATGGCATTATTGCCTCCTAATTCTAATAAACTTTTTCCTAAACGTCCAGCTACTTCTTTTGCAACAATCTTACCCATTCGGGTTGAACCTGTTGCAGAAATTAGAGGCATTCGAGTATCTTTTGTCATAAATTTGCCAACATTATAATCACCGTTTATTAAACACGAAATTCCTTCTGGCAACTTATTTTCTGCAAAAACTTCAGCAGCTATATTCTGGCAAGCAATCCCGCAAAGTGGTGCTTTTTCACTTGGTTTCCAAACGCACACATCGCCACAAACCCAGGCTAAAGCAGTGTTCCACGCCCAAACAGCCACAGGAAAATTAAATGCTGAAATAATACCAACAATTCCTAACGGATGATACTGCTCATACATGCGATGCCCAGGACGCTCACTATGCATGGTTAAACCATGAAGCTGACGCGATAAGCCCACAGCAAAATCACAGATATCTATCATTTCTTGAACTTCACCTAAACCTTCTTGGTAACTCTTACCCATTTCATAAGACACCAATTTCCCTAAAGCTTCTTTTTTTTCTCGAAGCTTATCTCCAAATTGGCGCACAATCTCACCACGTTGTGGAGCAGGCATCGTTCTCCATAATTTAAAAGCACTTGTTGCTGCAGTCATTACTTTTTCGTAATCAGCTTTTGTAGTGCTTTTTATTTTTGCTATTAATTGTCCATCAACTGGCGAATAACTTTCAATAATATCCCCATTAGAAAAATTAGTTGAACCTGTTGAAGTCCCTTCATTTATAGCTTTAACATTTAAAGTTTTAAGGGCGCCATTTATACCAAAATCAGTTACTGGAGTTTGCATATATTATTGATTTATTATTCACAATGAATTTATTTACGAATATAGCAATAAAAAGTCTCTTTTACTGAAATTTGCAATTGTAATAAATACAGTTGTTCGAACTATTAATCGATTCCTTTTTATTGAATATTTAATATATACAATCACAAAAAACGCTTAACTTTAGGAACAAATTAACATAACCCTATAATCTAAACTTTAAAATTTGAACGTAACTTCTTAACAAGAAACATCGCACGCTTTCTTTTCAATTAGTTCATTTTCATATAAATTCATTTAAATTATGTCATTAAAAAGACTCTTAGCTTTTGTATTTTTATTAACAATTGCTACTTCATGTAAAGAGAAAGTAAAAGAAACCGATAATCTTTTTAAGTTTAAAGATTATATAAGTTACACAACTTCTGGCTTAGCATCTGTGGCAAGTCCTATTGAAATTAGTTTATCAAATGACGTTGAAGGTTGGGAAATGAATGAAGAAATAACAGAGAATATTGTTTCTATTTCACCCAATGTACAAGGAAAATTAACAGCGATAAACAAACATGTATTACTTTTTACTCCTGATGAATTCTTAGAACCTGCAACAGAATATACAGTCTCTGTAAAACTAAATGGCATTTATAAAAACATACCTGATGGCTTTAAAAACTACACCTTTCAGTTTAAAACCAAGACTCCTAGCTTTAATGTTGTTACAAACAATTTACAATCTTATAGTAAAAATTGGCAATATATAGAAGGCATTATAAAATCGGCAGATATTATTTCTATTAACCAAGCTAAACAATTAGTAAATGCGTCTCAAAACAATAAAAATTTATCTCTTGTGTTTAATGAAGCGAATGAACAAGCTCAAACTTTTGAGTTCAAAATAGACAGCATTAATAGATTAATTGAAGATAGTGAGGTTCTTGTTTCATGGAACGGAAAATCTATAAATGCAACTAATAAAAGCGAAAACACCTTACTTATTCCTGGAATCAACAATTTTTTAATTGTGGATATAAAAGTGATTCAATCACCAGAACAACATCTTTCAATCAACTTTTCCGATCCTTTAAAAAAACAACAAAACTTTGATGGTTTAGTTACTATACAGAAAGTAAAAAACCCAAAATATATAGTAGATGGCAATGTTTTAAAAGTGTATCCAGACAGTAAATTAGTTGGAAACATTCAGGTAGATGTATTTCAAGGCATCAAAAACACCGATAATTATAAACTTAAAAAACCATTTTCTGAAACTATTGCTTTTGAAGAGTTAAAACCTCAAGTAAGATTAATAAGTAACGGTACAATTTTACCAAATTCTGAAGCATTAAAATTCAATTTTGAAGCTGTAAATTTAAGTGCTGTTGATGTTAGAGTGATTAAAATTTTTGAAGATAATGTGCTTCAATTTCTACAAGACAATAATTTAAATAGTCGAAATAGCTACAATATAAAAAAAGTTGGCAGACGTATTGCAAAACAAACCATACAATTACAAACCGAAGCTGAAAATACAGGTAAATGGAAAGCTTATAGCATCGATTTATCTAAGTTTCTTAAAGTAGATTCGGGCTCCATTTATCGTGTTGAATTAAGTTTTAATAAAAACTATTCGCTTTACAATTGTGAAGCTAACAATAATACTTCAAATTCTGAAAATGATGATTACGACGACTATTATGAAGAAGACTATTATGAGGATGAATACACCGAAGCATCATCAGAAGATGAAGATTTACGCGAAGAACAATATTGGGATAATTTAATTTATAGATATAAAGACTACACGTATAATTGGCGTGAAGAAAACAACCCTTGTCATGATGTTTATTACAGCGAACAGAAAATAGTATCACAAAATCTATTAGCTTCTAACTTGGGTGTTATTGCAAAACGCAGCGCTAACAACTCCTATTATTTTGCTATTACCAATATTTTAAACACTAATCCAGAAGCAAATGCTCGTGTTACACTTTATAATTTTCAGCAACAAGAGCTTGAAAATGCTGTTACCGATGCCGAAGGCTTAGTTACCATTGATGCCGAAAAACACGCATCCTTTGCCATTGTTTCAAAAGGAAAAAATACAACCTATGTTAAACTAGCCGACGGGAACTCACTATCCTTAAGTAAATTTGATGTTTCTGGAAACAAATTACAACGCGGACTTAAAGGCTATATTTATGGTGAACGAGGTGTTTGGAGACCTGGAGACACCTTGCATTTAACTTTTATGCTTAACGATATTTCAAATCCGTTACCAAAAGGACATCCAGTTAAAATGGAAATTACAGATCCTAACGGAAAATTGGTATATAAAAATATAACAACAGATAATCTTAACAACTTTTATAATTTTACGGTTACAACATCTACCGAGGATAAAACAGGAAACTACAATGCTAAAGTATCGGTTGGTGGCGCTACATTTTATAAAGGTTTAAAAATTGAAACTGTAAAACCGAACCGATTAAAAATTAAGATAGATTTTGAGAATGACATCCTTACTGGTACCGAACCTTTAAAAGGCACTTTAGATATAAAATGGCTTCATGGTGCTCCAGGAAAAAACCTAAAAGCAGAAGTTAAAGCAAAATTCAGTAATTCATATACGAGTTTTAAAAACTATAAAGATTATTCGTTTAACGACCCTACACGTCAATTTAGTACTGAAGAAATTAATGTATTTGAAGGCAAAGTAAATGAAGCTGGTACTGCCATTATAAACAAAAAACTAGAAGTTGGTAAAAATGCACCTGGCATGTTAAACGTTCAATTTTTAGTTCGTGCTTTCGAAAATGGTGGTGATTTCTCTATGGATGCTTTTACCAAACAATATGCTCCTTATAAATCTTTCGTGGGTTTACGTTCTCCTAAAGGAAACGCCTACGGCTCTTATTTTACAGATGAAAATCAAATTTTTGATATCGTTGTGGTTGATGCTAAAGGAAAACCAATAAAGCGAAATAATCTTGAAGTAAAAGTTTATAAAGTTGAATGGCGCTGGTGGTGGAATTCATCTTACGACGATTTATCAAGCTATGTTTCTAGTAGTTATCACAGACCATATTTAACATCAAAAGTAAATACCGACGCTAATGGAAAAGGAACTTTCAAACTAAAAATTCCTGATAATGATCGCGGACGTTACCTCATTAGAGTTTCAGATCCTGTAAGTGGTCATGCCACAGGAAGAACCGCTTATTTTTATAAAAATTGGTGGCAAAAAGCACCATCTAGCGATAAAGAAGCTGCAAAAATGTTAGTATTTTCTGCTGATAAGGAAAAATATAATGTTGGTGAAACAGCTAAAATAACATTCGCTTCGGGTAGTGAAGGTCGTGCTTTAGTAAGTATAGAAAATGGTACTGAAGTGTTAGATTATAATTGGGTAAAAACCAAACAAGGCGAAACGGTTGTCGATATTCCTATAACCTCAGAAATGGCGCCAAATGTATTTGTAAATATTTCATTATTACAACCGCATGCGATATCGGCTAACGATTTACCTATTCGTTTATACGGCGTTATCCCTATTATGGTTGAAGATCCTAACACCAAACTACAACCCGAATTAAAAATACCAAATACATTACGCCCAGAACAAACCTTTAAAGTGCAAGTTTCAGAAAAAAACAAAAAATCCATGACTTATACCATTGCTATGGTTGAAGAAGGCTTACTTGATTTAACCCGTTTTAAAACGCCTAATGCATGGAATGAATTTTACAAACGCGAAGCTCTTGGCGTAAAAACTTGGGATGTTTTCGATGATGTTATTGGAGCCTATTCTGGTAGTATAGACCAAGTATTCGCGATTGGTGGTGATGGTAGTGCTGCTGGTGGAAAAAACAAAAAAGCCAATCGGTTTAAACCTGTAGTTACTTATTTAGGACCGTTTAAATTAGAAGCAGGAAAAACCAAAACGCACACCATAAAACTACCAAATTATATTGGTGCAGTTCGCACTATGGTAATTGCTGGAGACAATAAAAATGGTGCTTATGGTAGTACCGATAAATCAGTTGAAGTTAAAAAACCGCTTATGGTTTTGGCTTCGCTTCCGCGGAAATTAAGCCCCGGTGAAAAAGTAACGTTACCGGTTACCGTATTTGCAATGGAACCTAAAGTAAAAAACGTAAGTATTAGTTTAAAATTAAGTAATGGTATTATGGTTGTTGGCGAAAAAACGAAAACACTTGCTTTTGCAAATCCAGATGAGCAAACGACTTATTTTGAATTAGATGTTAGCAAAGCAAAAGGCATTAATACAGTTGAAGTTATAGCGTCTGGAAATGGTGAAAAATCAACTTACAAAGTCGAATTAGATGTTATAAACCCTAACCCAATAACTTCAAAAGTTATTGATGAAACTTTAGAAGTAAACGCTACTAAAACACTCGATTTTTCAACCTTTGGTGTTGTAGGTACAAATACTGCAACTTTAGAATTTTCAACATTACCTCCAATGGATTTTTCTCGTAGGTTACAATACTTAATTCAGTATCCTCATGGCTGTGTAGAACAAACCACATCGAGTGTATTTCCGCAGTTATTCTTAGGTGATATTTTCGATTTAACCTTCGATAAAAAACAACAAATTCAAACCAATATTGAAAACGGAATAAAACGTTTAAGTCATTTTCAAAGACCAAACGGAGGTATGAGTTATTGGATGGGTGAAAATTCAGCAAACGATTGGGGTACAAGTTACGCTGGTCATTTTTTAATTGAAGCAGAAAAGAAAGGTTTTGTATTACCACTTACCTTTAAAAGTAACTGGATTAAATATCAAAAGCAAGCTGCTAGAGATTGGAGACCAAGTTACAGAAGTTATAATTCCGATCTTGCTCAAGCGTATCGATTATACACGTTAGCATTGGCAGGAAGTGCCGATTTAGCTAGTATGAACCGTTTACGAGAATTTTCAGAAATTTCTAATGAAGCTAAATGGCGATTGGCAGCAGCATACGCTTTAGTAGGACAAAAAGAAGCGAGTGATAACATTTCTCAATCAGCAAACATTAATTTTAAACCTATTCGTTATAATTATTACACATATGGTTCGGTTAATAGAAACCGTGCTATGGCTTTAGAAACGATGGTACTTACCAAAAATTCTAAAATGCGCGAACTTGCCGAATATATTGCAAAAGACCTATCGAGTAATCGTTGGATGAGCACGCAAACCACTGCTTATAGTCTATTGGCTATGGCAAAAATGGTGAATGCCAATGGCGGAAAAGCATTGAGTTTAAATTACAGTATTAACGGAAAAACAGAAACAATTAATTCTAAAAATGCCATTGCAGAACGTACTTTACAAGTTGTTGATGGTAACAATACCTTATCATTTACAAACAACAAAAGCAATTTGGTTTATGTACGTGTTTTAAACTCAGGGAAATTACCATTAGGACAAGAGTTAGCAGAACAACGTGGTTTAAGTGTTGCTATCGCTTATAAAGATTTAAAAGGCAATAATATTGATGTTTCAAAATTACAACAAGGACAAGATTTTGTAGCCACTGTAAGTGTGAATAATTTAAAAGATGAACCTGTAAACGATGTGGCATTAACTCAAATTTTTCCATCGGGGTGGGAAATTGTAAACACTCGTTTTACAGATTTTGGAAGCTCTACAACAAGTCAGGCACGCTTTACCGACATTAGAGACGACCGTATAAATTTCTATTTCGATTTACCCGAAAAAGGAAAGCGTAGCACAAAAACCTTTAATGTCATGTTAAATGCATCCTATTTAGGTACTTATTATTTATACGGTGTACAAGCAGAGGCCATGTATGATAATGATTATCTGGTTAGAACTAAAGGGAAATGGGTAACTGTTGAAAAATAGTAGCTATTTAGGTGTGAATAAAACCACCTCGTCTTCTATTTCGAGGTGTCGAAATAGAATTCCCTCCTCCTTAAAACAAGGAGGAGGGTTAAAAAGGCAGAGAATATTATAATAAAACGTAATTTTAAATTAAAAAGATAAATAACTCCTTCCTTTTTTTAAGGGAAGGTGGATTCAAATCTGATAAGATTTGAAGACGGAAGGGTTCAAACTTTAACTTTATTAAAATATTTAAAAGGAATCAAAAGATATAATAAAACATGGATAACAATTTCAAACCCTATTACGCAGTTATTTTCACTTCAACTCAAAATAAAAACATTGAAGGTTATTCTGAAATGGCTGATAAAATGGAAGCACTTGCTAAGCAACAACCTGGCTATTTAGGAATAGATAGCGCTAGAAATGAAGTTGGCATAACCGTTAGTTATTGGGAAAGTCTTGATGCTATTAAAAACTGGAAACAACAAACCGAACATTTACTAGCTCAACAAAAAGGGAGACAAGATTGGTATAGTTGGTATAACGTGAAAATTTGTAAAGTAGAACGTGAATATGAGTTTAACGTATAAAACCACCTCGTCTTTGGTTTCTTTTACTGAAACCAAATCCACTCCTCCTTAAAACAAGGAGGAGAATTAAAAAGTAAAAAATATTATAATAAACGTAATTTTAAATCGAAACAATAAATAACTCCTTCCCTTTTTTCTAAGGGAAGGTGGATTTAAATCTGATAAGATTTAAAGACGGAAGGGTAAAAAAACATGAAAGAAATTCATAACCATAAATACTTAGAAGAACGCAGAAAAGAGTTACGAAAAAAATTAACTCCAGCAGAAGCTACATTATGGAAATCTCTTCAAAGAAAACAACTTAAAAACAGAAAATTTAGAAGACAGCATAGTATTAAAAATTTCATAGTAGATTTTTACTGTGCTTCAGAAAAACTGATAGTAGAGTTAGACGGAGCCATTCATTTAGATTTTGCGCAACAAAATTATGATTATGAAAGAACTCTAATTTTAGAAGCATTAGGTTTTAAAGTCATTCGATTTGAAAATAAATTAGTTTTTGAAAATTTACCTGAAGTATTGAATGAGATAGAAAATAATTTTAAAGATTGAACCTCCTCGTCTTCTATTTCGAGGTATCGAAATAGAATCCACTCCTCCTTAAAACAAGGAGGAGAATTAAAAGGTAGAAACATTATAATAAAACGTAATTTTAAATTGAAACGATAAACAACTCCTTCCCTTAAAAGGGAAGGTGGATTTGATTTCAGAAAAGAAATCAAAGACGGAAGGGTGAAAATGAACAAAATAACAAGCTACATAAAACGTCATAAAATAAAATCGGTAATCATAACCATTGTTTTGATTGCCTATTATTTTTGTTTACCAAAACCATTATTTAAAGATCCAACAGCAACTGTAATAAGAAGTGCAAATAACGAACTTTTAGGCGCACAAATAGCTTCAGATGGGCAATGGCGATTTCCTCATAACGATAGTGTTCCTGAAAAATTTAAAACCTGTATTGTTCAATTTGAAGATGAATATTTTTATAAACACCCAGGATTTAATCCTATTTCAATATTTAAAGCTTTAAGAGATAATTTAAAATCCAAAGGCATAAAACGGGGGGGAAGTACATTGACACAACAAGTGATTCGCTTATATAGAAAAGGACAAAAAAGATCTTATTTTGAAAAACTAAAAGAACTTATTCTAGCCACACGGTTAGAGTTTAGGGCATCCAAAGAAAAAATATTAGCTTATTATAGTAGCAATGCGCCTTTTGGAGGCAATGTTATTGGGCTTGATGCTGCTTCGTGGCGTTATTTTAATAGAAATGCCAACGAGTTATCTTGGGCCGAAAGCGCCACATTAGCGGTATTACCAAATGCTCCTAGTTTAATTTATCCAGGTAAAAATCAAGAACGATTATTACAAAAACGGAACAGACTCCTTCAAAAATTACTTAACAATCAAATTATAGATTCGCTTACTTATAACTTATCTGTTATAGAAGGCCTGCCCCAAAAACCTTATCCATTACCTCAAACAGCACCTCATTTATTACAAAAAGTAGCGCAATTAAGTAAAGGTAAACGCATACAAACAACTATAGATGCTAAACTTCAAAAACGAGTTAATCATATTGTTAAAAATCATTATAACCAATTAAATCAGAATGAAATTTATAATGCCGCCGTTTTAGTTTTAGATGTAAAAACACGACAAGTTTTAGCGTATGTAGGGAACACTCCAACCGATAAAGCGCATCAAAAAGATGTTGATATTATTGATAAACCAAGAAGCACAGGAAGTATTTTAAAACCCTTTTTGTACGCAGCTATGTTAGATGCCGGAGATATTCTTCCTAATACATTAGTAACCGATGTGCCTACTCAATTTGGAAGCTACAATCCTGAAAATTATAATAAAACTTATGATGGAGCTGTACCTGCTAGTCGCGCTTTATCAAGATCTTTAAATGTACCCGCTGTACGCATGTTACAAACATTTGGACTAGATAGATTTCACCATTACCTAAAAGCATTACACCTTAAAGATTTAAAATATAATGCGAATCATTATGGGTTGTCACTAATTCTTGGAGGTGCCGAAAGTAATTTATGGGATTTATGTAAAAGTTATGCGGCGCTTTCTTCTACTTTAAATCATTATTCAGAAACTTCTAGCGAGTATTTCTCCAATGAATTTTGCGAACCCACTTTCTTAGCTTCAAAACATATGGACTTCGGAAAAAAAACTAGTGATAAAAGTTTATTTGATGCCGCTTCAGTTTATTTAACCTATGAAAGTTTAAAAGAAGTAAACAGACCTGAAAGCGATGAAAGTTGGGAGTTTTTTGATGACTCTAAGCAAATTGCTTGGAAAACAGGTACCAGTTTTGGATTTCGTGATGGCTGGGCTATTGGAAGCACCAAAGATTATGTAGTAGGTGTTTGGGTTGGTAATGCCGATGGAGAAGGGCGCCCAGGACTCGTTGGTGTACAAACAGCCGCCCCTATTTTATTTGATGTGTTCGATTTGTTACCAAATAGCGATTGGTTTTCAAAACCTTTTGACGACATGCAAGAAGTCTCTATTTGTAAAAATAGTGGCTACAGAGCCTCTCAAAATTGTGATGAGGTAGAAACTAAATTTATTCAAATAAGCGGATTAAAAACGAAAGCTTGTCCGTATCATATTCTTGTGCATTTAGATAAAACAGAAACATTTCAAGTAAATTCTTCATGTGAAGACATTAATACGATAAAACATAAATCATGGTTTGTACTACCTCCGCTAATGGCATATTATTACAAAACTAAAAATCCATTTTATAAACCATTACCAAAATTTAGAAGTGATTGTTTGGGGGAAAATAGAGTATCCATTGAATTTATTTACCCAAAAGAAAATAACAGTATTTTTTTACCCAAAGATTTTGATGGAAAAACGAATGACCTCATCTTAAAAATAGCCCACTCAAAACCTGAAAGCACTGTATTTTGGTATGTAGATGAAACGTTCATTGGCAGTACCAAAGATATTCACGAATTAGCGATTATTCCCAAAATAGGAAAGCACCTCATTACCGTTGTTGATGAATTTGGGAATGAAGCTAAACGCTGGGTTACAATTTCAGAATAAAATTTATTTCCTAATATACGTTTTTAACATACTATGGTCTGATTCTGCGGTATACAGTTTCTCAGTTTTTAAAACTTTTAAATCTTTTGAAACCCAAATATGATCTAAAGAAAGTAAAGGAATATTGTTAAACCATGTTTCTCTAAACCCATTTCCTTTTTCGTTAAATGCATGGTTAAAATCTTTTTTAAGTTGCTTTAAATATATTGATTCGTAAGGGGTATTAAAATCTCCTAAAACAATGGTATTGTGTTTTTTCCTAATAAACTCATTTACATATGCTAGTCCCCATTTTCTAGGAACATCAAAGCTTCCTGTAACATCAACAGCATAAAAATTAACCCCAGACGTTTTAAAATTTATAACTGTTGTACTAAACTTAGATTTGTTTTCACTTTCAATAACTAATGGTGTTTTTGAAAAAATGAATAACTCTCTATCCGATTTATAAAAATAATAATTAGGATATTTTCTTTTAAATTCTTCACTATTACTTTTTTTAGATTCTACCAAAACCATAACATCTGGTACATCGCCATTTTTATTAAATGCCATTTGAAAATCATTGTCTCTTGAAGCATTCCAAAAAACTATTTCTAAGTCTGTTTTATTAATATCATCTGGAATATGTAGCTTAAAGCTTTTACTTAACCACACTAACAGTAATATTGAAGCTAGTATTAAATTATATCGTCTCCACTTTTTAGTAAGAACAATGGAAATAAATAAAACAATAACAATAATTATAGGCAAAGGAAGTGCATAGAAAATTATAGAAGACAAAAAAGTACGTTCCTTTATAATAAAATGTACAGATAATAATGCTACAATAGATACAACATTAATAGACTGTAAAAAAATTCTAATAAGTTTAAGTATTATCTTAAAGCCTTTTCTTTTGCTGCCCACCACGGATGTATTTCAATTTCTAAACGTCCTGCTTTAACCATAGGGTCTGCATGAGCTAAACTATCTGCTATTTTAAGTGTTGGCACATTGTAAATGGTAACCCCTCTAATATCGCCATCATCACCAAAAGGACCAGAAATATCTGCATAACCTAACTCATACATCTTTGTTAAATGTGCTAAATGCTCTTTTTGTAATTCTGCCGATTCTTCTTCATTTTGACCACGAATAGGCCCTTTTTTTAAAAACACCATAAAATATTGCTGCATTAAAATAGTGTCTTGAGTCTTCTCATCAACATATTCATGGGTTTTAAAACCTTTTGCTGTAAGCGAATCTTTAAGCTCTTGCCTTGTCAATTTAATGGGGTCTTTTATAAAATCTACTTCCAAAGAATCTATGACTTCATCTAGTTTTTCTGATGATATATCATTAGCATCTATCACTGGAGTTTTAACATCTTCTTTACAAGAAAAAAAGAATGCTAAAACTGCTATTGTTAAAATTATATTTTTCATGTGTTTCTATTTATATCCATGTATTATATGGATGTTTACTTAAATATGAATTATAATATTTTATATCTCCTGTAACTTCTTCTCCTAGCCAATCAGGTTTTTCAAACGTCTCATTTTCATTATTCAATTCTATTTCAGCAATAACTAAACCGTCATTATTTCCAAAAAAGGCATCTACTTCAAAAATATGATTTTTTACTTTTACTTCATAACGTATCTTGTCAATAACGCCTGATTCACAAAGTTTTAATAACGCTTCTGCTTCTAAACTATTAATTTCTTTTTCCCATTCAAAACGTGATAAACCACTACTAGACGATTCACCTTTAACAGTTATATAGCCTTTATCTCCTTTTAATCTAACACGTACCGTTCTTTCTTTATGAGAGTTTAAATACCCTTGAACAATTCTTGTTTTTTTAAAAGCTTCGTTTTTAAAAACATTAGAGGTTACTAAAAATTTTCGTTCTATTTCAATCATAATAATTAAAAGGCATTTAATGCCTAAATTTACACTATGTCTAGCGATTTACCAATTAGAAAAATTATTCATGTAGATATGGACGCCTTTTACGCGTCTGTAGAACAAATGGATGATCCTACTTTAAAAGGAAAACCTATTGCTGTTGGTGGTGGTGGTAAACGAGGCGTGATAAGCGCTGCTAGCTACGAGGCTAGAAAATTTGGAGTAAAAAGTGCTATGTCTGGCAATTTAGCAATCAAATTATGTCCTGAACTTATTTTTGTAAAAACCCATTTTGATAGATACACCGAAATCTCTAAAAAAATACGCAACATATTTTATGACTATACCGATTTAGTTGAACCGCTTTCACTAGATGAAGCTTATTTAGATGTTACTGAAAACAAAAAAGGAAACCCAAGTGCTTCTTTAATTGCAAAAGAAATTAGAGAACGTATTTTTAATGAGGTTGGTTTAACAGCTTCGGCCGGGATTTCTATAAATAAATTTATTGCTAAAGTTGCTAGTGATTATAACAAGCCTGATGGGCAAAAAGTAGTAAATCCTGAGGAGGTTATTCAATTCTTAGAACAGTTAGATATTAGGAGATTTTATGGCGTTGGAAAAGTAACGGCAGAAAAAATGTATCAAAAAGGCATTTTTACGGGCTTAGATTTAAAACAAAAATCTATGGAGTGGTTAGACGAAAATTTTGGTAAGTCTGGCAGTTATTATTACAATGTAGTTAGAGGAATTCATAATAGTGAAGTAAAACCAAACAGAATACGAAAAAGTTTAGCCGCCGAACGCACATTTAGCGAAAATTTATCAAGTGAAGTATTCATGCTTGAAAAACTAAAACACATTGCTGATGAAGTTTCTAGACGCTTAATCAACAGTAAAGTTGCCGGAAAAACAATCACTTTAAAAATAAAATATAGCGATTTCTCTTTACAAACCAGAAGCAAAACACTGCTTTATTATATAAGTGATACCGATATTATTTTAGAGACTGCAAAAGATTTATTGTATCAAGAAAAATTGAATAATTCGGTACGCTTGCTAGGAATTTCTATGTCTAATTTAAATACAAAAATTAAGAAAAAACTGGAGCGAAAAAGTGTAAGTGTGCAATTGAAATTTGAATTTTAATTACCAATCCTTTTTTTTAAATATTAAATTGATAATATTTAAGGAATAATCCCTTTATAACACTCATTCTTTTATTTAGATTTATTAAGAATAATGATTTATTTTTAATAAATCTTCAATTATAGTCTTAATATTCTTTTAAAAACTCATGATAGTCTATCATAAAGTAAATTATCATTAAATCCTCTATTTTTATTTGGACTGGATATAAATAATATTAATTTTGTCAAAAAATAACACATACATTTTGGTAAAATATTTTTCTTTTATTGCTTTTTTTTTCATTAATATTTCCGTTATAGCACAAAGCGGAAATATTACAGGTTATATATTGTTTGATAATAATAAGCCAGCAATAGGTACATCAATAGTTTTAGAAAACTCTAATTTTAAAAAAGAAACATCGGCAGGTATAAACGGAGAATTTATTTTTAAAAATATACCCTACGGTAATTACACCCTTAACATTCATTCACTTAACGCTAAAAGTGTAACAAAATCAATTCTATTAAACACTAAAACCAAATCGGTTAATAGTGTTTTAGAATTAACCAACTATCAGGGTTTACAAGAAATTTTAGTAAAAACTAAAACCGAAAAACGCAAAATTGAAGACGAAGGTTTTGCTGTAAACGTTATAGAAACCAAAGAAGCAAGTGTTAGAAATATTCAAACTAACGAACTATTAAATACTACAGTTGGAGTTAAACTAAGACAAAATGGTGGTTTAGGGTCACAGGTGCAATATAGTTTAAATGGATTAACAGGTAATGCTGTTCGCATTTTTATTGATGGTATACCAATTTCTATTTATGGCTCCTCTTTTAGTTTAAATAGTATTCCTCCATCGATGATAAAACGAATTGAAGTCTACAAAGGTGTTGTTCCTGGTCATTTGGCAGACGATGCTTTAGGTGGTGCTATAAATATTGTACTTCATAACTCTACAAAAACAAACTTGAGTGCTTCGGTTTCTTATGGCTCATTTAACACTTTACAAACTAGCTTTAATGGCTTATATCGTTTTAAAAAATCTGGTTTTACTGTAAAAGCTTCTGCCTTTCATAATTATTCTGACAATGATTATAAAATTTGGGGAGGTCAAGTTAAAGTTACAGGTTTAGGAGGTGCACAAACCCCTATAACAGCAAGAAGGTTTAATGATGCCTACAAATCTACAGGAGGAATGGCACAAATTGGATTTACTAATGTAAAATGGGCTGACCAATTTTTAGTTGGAATTACAGGGTCTAATGATTATAAAGAGATTCAACACGGTGCTTTTATTACTATTATGCCTTATAAAGATCGATTCATGGAATCAGACGCTCTACTTACGAACTTAACCTACCAAAAGAAAGATTTATTTACCAAAGGTTTAGGTGTAAACATACATGGGTTATATGGAAAAAGAAACCGTGCAGTTAGCGATACTCTGCCTTGGGCGTATAGTTGGAATGGAGAAAGAGCAATAGACTATCAAGGTAATGAATATCAATACACATGGGGTTCTCAACAAGAAAAAACAGAATATGGACCCATTCATAATTACATTAATAGAAATGTAGCGTCTGTAAGATCTGGAATATCTTATGCTATAAATAATTATCATAAAGTCTTATTCAATCACGTATTTAGTAGTATTGATAGAGAAGATCGGGATGAATTTGCCTCTGCAACAGAAAATACATTTACAGGATCTAGAGACTTATATAAAAACATCTACTCTTTAACCTATGAATTAAATGCTTTTGATAATAAATTAAAAACAAACTTATTTGGCAAACATTATCAACAAAAGACTGTTAGTATAGATCCTGAAAACCAAACTGATAACCAGGGAAATAATATAATAGTAGACGAAACTGTAAGTAGTAATAAAAAATATAATGGCTACGGATTTGCAACTTCGTATGCTATTATTCCAGAAGTTACACTATTAGCTTCGGCTGAAAAAGCCATTCGTTTGCCAAACGAAACCGAAGTTTTTGGTAATGATGGAGATAATGTAGTAGCTAACCCAAGTATAACACCAGAACAAAGTAATAACTATAATTTAGGGTTTCGATTTGGAGCATTTCACTTTAAAAAACATAAGTTTACTATAGCAACAAATCTTTTTACTAGAAATATTAAAGATAGAATAGGTTTACCTATTGAAAGAACTCCAGACGAAGAACTTATTCTTTATGAAAACCAAGGTAACGGAACTTCTAAAGGAATAGAAGCGCAATTAAATTATAGCTATAATAACAATTTTGCATTCAACTTTAATATTACTCGTTTAACTTTAAAAGTTATAAATCGTGGTATAGAAATAGATGTACCTAATACCCCATTTTTTACTATAAATGGAGGTTTAAGCTATTCTATAAAAAACGCTATTCAAAAAGATTCTCGCTTAAACTTATTTTACACGCTTTATTTTACCGATACATTTTCATACTTACCTCCTCAAGGTAACAATACAGCAGGAAACGAGTTTTTTGAAGTCCCACAACAAATAGCACAAGATTTTGGACTTACCTATAACTTTCCTAACAATAAATTAATTATGAGTTTCGATATTAAAAACATATTCGACAAACCTTTATACGACAATTTAAGAGTACAAAAACCAGGACAAGCATTCTACCTAAAATTAAATTATAAAATAAAATAATTTCTAACTATTAAAATTCAAAATCAAATGAAACGAACATTTTTAAATATTAAAACATTAGCGACCATATTACTAATAACCAGCCTAATTACCGCTTGTAGTAGCGATGATAATGGTGAAAACCCAGACCCAGATCCTGTTGAAGATGGAAGATGGATTACTGTTGCCGCAGCTAAAATGGGAGATAACCCAGGTGATGGTAATGGTGGTACTTTAATTTATAGTATTAGCAGCGATGATGCCAAAGACCCAACAGTATCAATCGAACCTTTTGATAATGGTTTTATTGTGCCATCAAATAGAACAGCTCGTTTACAAGCCTCAGAAGATGGTAGCACTATTTTTAACATTAGCTATGCTGGAGATACTGGAGGAAACTACACTAAATATACTGTAAATGGTGGTCAAAATTTCACTCCTACAGGATCTGAAGTTAGTATTGCTCCATACGTAGGTTCTGCTCCAAGATGGATAAAATTATTTGATGGAGACAAAACAGGTGCTGCAGTTTATGTTTCTACTGAACACCAATTTGATGATAATGGTACTCCAGACGATGCGGCAGACGACACATATACACATACCGAAGCCACTATGGGCATAGTAACGTTAGATTTAGAAAATTCTTTAATTAAAAATTTTCAAGAGTCAAGTATTCCTTTAACTGCAGAAGAAGAAGCAAACGGTTATTATATCTCTAGAATTGATATGCCTACATTAAACGCTGCTGGAAATAAATTATATATTGGAGCCCGTTTAAGTAAAGTTGACCCTGCAACAGCAGAAACAGATAGAAATGGTGATATTTTGGGTTCTAAAACTATTGTATTAGATTACCCTTCTTTATTAAACCCAACTATAATTACTTCTACTGTAGGGCACGGAAATACTAATGGTTACCGTAGTATTAATTCTTTCGAATATAACGGAAGTGTTTATCAAGCAAACCAAGGTGACCCAGAAGGCTCTCACATCTTAAAAATTGGAGCAAATAATGAATACGATAATGCTTATGATTTTAACTTAGATGATGCTTTAGGTGTTGAAGAAGCTTATATTCTTGCTTGGAGACCTGCTGCAAATGGAAAAGCAGTATTAGCTTACCGTCATGCTGGATCTCAAGAAGGTTTAGCTGGAGCACAAGGATTTTTTGCTTTAGTTGATTTAAATACAAGAACAGCTACAAAAATTGATGCTATTCCTTATGATCCAGATTTCTACTTATTCCAATACCAAGGTTTTGCTGTTAATGGAACAGAAATATATGTAACTCAAGCTCCAGTTGGACAAAACGGAAACATTTATGTTATCGATACAGAAACAGGAGAAGTAAACAAAGGAGCAGAATTAGTAAACGTAGCAGGAAGTCATTTTATAGGAGCTTTCTAGTAGCACCAAAAATCTATATATACACAATAAAAAACTCCAATAGATAAATTTATCTATTGGAGTTTTTTATTAATATAATGTCTTTTACTAAAAACTACAGTTTGTAATTTCTGTAACTCTTAATGTATTTACCATTCCTTTTTCTTGAATAGGCATCGCTGCTAAACTAATTAACATATCGCCTACTTCTAAATATCCTTTTTTGCAAGCTATAGCATTTACATCTTCAATGGTTTCATCTGTACTTACGAATTTATCATAATAAAAAGCACGAACGCCCCAAAGTAAACTTAAACGTGTTAAAATACGTTTGTTTGAAGTAAATACTAAAATATGACATGATGGTCTCCAAGCTGAAATTTGAAAAGCTGTATAGCCACTATTTGTTAGTGTTGAAATAGCTTTTGCGCTAATTTCGTTTGCCATATTAGCGGCATGATAACAAATGGATTTTGTGATATAACGATTAGTACGTATATGTGGTGGTAATTGTGGCACCTGTATAAGGTTAGAATCTTCTACACTTTTCAAGATATTTGACATTTGTCTGATAACTTGAACAGGATATTTACCTACAGATGTTTCGCCTGAAAGCATCACTGCATCAGCACCATCCATAACCGAATTTGCAACATCGTTTACTTCTGCTCTTGTTGGTGTTAAACTATCAATCATAGTTTCCATCATTTGGGTTGCTATGATTACAGGTATTCTAGCTTTTTTAGCTCGTAATACTAATTGTTTTTGAATTAGTGGAACTTCTTCAGCAGGAACTTCTACACCTAAATCGCCACGAGCTACCATTAAACCATCACAATGTGTCACAATTTTATCGATATTCTCTACGGCTTCTGGTTTTTCAATTTTAGCGATAATAGGAATTTTATGATCGCTATGTTTGTTAATTAAATCGCGCAATTGCATTAAATCTTCAGCATGACGTACAAACGATAGAGCAATCCAATCTACTTCTTGACCAATAGCAAAAATAGCATCTTCAATATCTTTTTCTGTAAGTGCAGGCTGCGATATATTCGTGTTTGGTAAATTAACGCCTTTTTTAGATTTTAAAGGACCTCCTTGAATAACACGTGCAACGACTTCGTCTTTTTTATTTGTAGAAACAACTTCAAACATTAATTTCCCATCATCTAAAAGAATACGTTCTCCCGGTTTAGCATCTTGAGGAAACCTTTCATAGGTCATATAAACACGCTCTTTTGTGCCTACAAATCGTTCGCCTGTTGCAAAAACTATTTCATCTCCTGGATTTACTACAACATCATCTTGCATAACTCCTACACGAAGTTTGGGACCTTGTAAATCCCCTAAAATGGCAGCTGTATAGCCAAATTCTTCGTTTAGTTCTCTAATCATTTTTATGCGCTCTGCAACATCGGCATAATCAGCATGAGAAAAATTAATTCTAAATACGTTAGCACCCTCTTCAAGCATTCCTTTTAAAATTTCTTTGGTGCTCGTAGCTGGACCTAATGTGGCTACTATTTTGGTTTTTTTTCTTATCGGCATTAGCTAAAAATTAAATTGTCTTTAGATTTTAATTGACTACTATCAATACTGTAAGCTGTTGCGATTTGAGATATTTTTAATATATTATCTACAATATATTTTTCTTTACTAAAATCGAACTCGTTATCTATTTTTAAAAAATAATTAACACGCTTATATTCTGGTATTAAATTAGTTGTTTTTATTATTTTTTCTTGGTTTTCAAATAATGATTCATAATTTATTTGTTGGAAACTTTCTGTTTTACAAACATTAGAAACCAAACTCCAAGTTGTTAATTGTTTATCATCTTCCCACTCAAAAATAGAATATGTTGATTTACCTTTATCATAGTCTAAATCTGATGGTTTTCTAATTAAAGTTATTCCTAAATGCTTATTAAGAAGATATGCTAAACGATAATCTTCAAGCGAACAATGAATTGCTATTAAAGTGCATAACACTTCATCAAAAACATCGTCAAGAACAAGCTTATGAATGGCCATAACTTTAAATAAAAAGGGTAAATATAGTATTTAAAAAAATTAGTAATGATGTTTTTTACGTAATCTTAATGATAAAGATAACTAAAACGTTGTAGTAAATTGTTTTTAAAGAAATTTCTTTAAATCATTTTAGACATCCTGCTTTGAAATACAAAGAAAGCACGTTTTGACGCTTTTTCTTCAGCTTTTTTCTTTGATGTGGCTCTTGCCTTAGCTATAATTTTATCGTCTATGGAGAGCTTTACTGAAAAATGCCTAACATCATCATTACCTGTATCTTCATAAACATTATAATTAAACGTTTTCTTTTCTTTTTGACACCACTCAATCAATAAACTCTTATAGCTTATTACCTTCCCTTCAAGAGTTTCAATATCTACAAACGGAATGATGACACGCTTAAAAATAAATTTTTCACAATATTTATATTCTCTATCTAAAAAAATAGCACCTATTAAAGCTTCAAATAAATTCCCATGAATATTATCTCCAAATTGACCGGGAGGTATTTTACTTTGAACTAAATCAATTAATTTAAGGTCTTTACCTAACTCATTTAAGTGTTCTCTACTTACAATTTTAGATCGCATTTTGGTTAAGTAGCCTTCGTCGCCACTTGGAACTTCAAGATATAAATGAGAAGCAATAACCGAACTTAGCATGGCATCGCCTAAAAACTCTAAGCGCTCATAATTAATAGCATTCCCTTTACTGTCCTTTATATTCATAGAACGGTGTGTAAAGGCTTTTTTGTAGAATTTTATTTCTTTAGGCTTAAATCCAAGAATTTTAGTTAATTCCATAAAAAAATTCCCGTTGCGTTTAAAACGGGAATTTAATATGTTACGAATGTTTTTCATTCGGGATTCAATCTATTTTCTTGAATACTACACAAGCGTTGTGACCGCCAAATCCAAATGTATTACTCATTGCTACTTTAACTTCGCGTTTTTGAGCCTTGTTTAAAGTTAAATTTAATTCTGGATCAATGTTTTCATCAACAGTAGTATGGTTTATTGTAGGAGGCACTAAACTGTGCTCCATTGCCAATATAACCGAAATAGCTTCAATAGCTCCTGCTGCACCTAAAAGGTGTCCTGTCATTGATTTTGTAGAATTAATATTTATATGCTTAGCATGACTACCAAATACCTTTGAAATGGCCTTAAGTTCGGCAACATCACCTAAAGGTGTTGATGTACCATGCGTATTAATATGGTCTACATCTTCTGGTTTAAGTCCTGCATTTTCTAAACAATTTTTCATTACCTCAACAACACCAATACCTTCTGGATGAGGCGCTGTCATATGATAAGCATCAGAAGATAATCCACCTCCTGCAACTTCAGCATAAATTTTTGCTCCTCTTGCTTTTGCATGCTCATATTCTTCTAGAATTAAAGCACCTGCTCCTTCACCTAAAACAAAACCATCTCTGGTTCCGTCAAAAGGTCTAGAAGCTGTTTCTGGGCTTTCATTTCTAGTAGATAAGGCGTGCATAGCATTAAAACCACCCATACCGGCTATGGTAACAGCTGCTTCACTTCCTCCTGTAACAATAACATCACAATACCCTAAACGAATTGAGTTTAAAGCATCGAATATTGCATTAGCAGAAGATGCACAAGCAGAAACTGTTGTGTAATTTGGTCCCATAAAACCATGTTTTATAGAGATGTTTGCTGGCGCAATGTCAGCAATCATTTTAGGAATAAAGAATGGGTTAAATCTTGGAGAACCATCTCCAGCAGCAAAGTTTAATACTTCTTGCTGAAAGGTTTCTAATCCACCAATACCTGCACCCCATATAACACCAACACGTAACTTATTAACTTTTTCAAGATTTAATTTAGAATCTTCAATGGCTTCATCTGCTGCTACCATAGCGTATTGTGCAAATTTATCCATCTTACGAGCCTCTTTTCTATCAAAAAAGTCTGTTGCGGTAAAGTTTTTTAATTCGCAAGCGAATTTTGTTTTAAACTTTTCGGTATCATAATATGTTATAGGCGCAGCACCACTTTTACCACTAATTAAACCTTCCCAAAATTCATCTTTGGTATTGCCTATTGGTGTTAAAGCCCCTAATCCTGTGACTACAACTCGCTTTAATTCCATAAAGTATTTTGCTTATTTTGCTGCTTCTATGTATGATATAGCTTGACCAACTGTTGCAATATTTTCAGCTTGATCGTCTGGAATTTGGATATCGAATTCTTTTTCGAACTCCATAATTAACTCTACAGTGTCTAAAGAGTCTGCTCCTAAATCGTTTGTGAAGCTTGCTTCAGTTACAACTTCGTTC
>TARA_R110002050_G_scaffold43108_4_pt1 | contig 40830 bp, 60 predicted proteins | sample TARA_R110002050 | Tara Oceans TARA_R110002050 (sample SAMEA4396988) | marine metagenome | biome: Polar Biome; feature: [DCM] deep chlorophyll maximum layer (ENVO:01000326); material: water (ENVO:00002006), including particulate matter (ENVO:01000060) such as... | depth 25 m
GTCTAGAGTAAATGGAAAACATTAGGAGTTATTATGGCAATTAAAAAAGATTCAAGACTAAAAAGAGCAGGAGTAAGTGGTTTTAATAAGCCAAAAAGAACTCCTAGTCATCCTAAAAAATCTCACATAGTAGTAGCTAAAGTCGGTAGCAAAATAAAAACAATTCGTTTTGGTGAAAAAGGAGCTAAAACGGCAGGTAAGCCTAAAGCAGGCGAATCTGCAAGAATGAAGGCAAAGCGTAAATCTTTTAAAGCTCGTCACGGGAAAAACATAGCAAAAGGCAAAATGTCGGCTGCTTATTGGGCCGATAAGGTGAAGTGGTAATGGCTAAAAAAGTAAGTTGGATGTGGGGTGGTAAGCGCTACTCTGGTACATTAATAAGAGAAACTAAAACGCATAAATTTGCTAGAACACATAATGGTAAAACTAAAAAAATCAAAAAGTAATGGACAGTGTAAAAGTATCAACAGCAAGTCTATTTAATTATGGGCTTTCTTTAACAGAGATAAGCACGCTACTACAATGTATTGTAGCTGTAATGACAATTATCTATTTAGGATATAAAATAACAAATATAAGGAAACAGTAATATGGATTGGATGAATTGGGAAAACTTTGCATACTTAATGGTAATTATACTCGGTGCTGTGGGCACTATGGTAGCTACTAAATATAGAATAGTTGTAAAGGAATTAAAAGAAGTTGCTAAAAAATATCACGAAGCATCTAAAGATGGTAAGATTACAAAAGCAGAGCAACAAGCTATTGCTAAAGAGTGTATGGACGTAATGATGGCTGTGGTTAAAATGGTCTGGAGATTTTAATGCCAAAATTTGGTAAAAGGTCAAAAGAAAGAATGAAAGGTATAAAGCCTGAATTAATTAATGTTCTTAATGAGCTTATAAAAATAATGGATGTTACTATAATTGAAGGCTTGAGAACAGAAGAAAGACAAAAAGATCTTGTGGCACAAGGAAAATCAAAAACTAAATACAGTAAGCACTTAGAGGGGAAAGCTGTAGATTTAGCTCCTTACCCTATTGATTGGAAAGATAGAGAAAGATTTCACTATATGGGTGGGATGGCTCGCGGAATTGGAAAGCAACTTGGTGTGAATATTCGCTGGGGAGGCGACTGGGATAGTGATGGCGAAATTAAAGACAATAGTTTTGACGACTTAGTACATATAGAAATAAAAGGATAATGGCTAAATTATATTACAATATAAAAAGTTTTTCAAGAGGTATTAATAACGATGCAGACCCTAGAGATATACAAAGAGATGAATTTGCTTATTTAAAAAATTTCTCTATAGATTCTCAAGGGCAGTTAAAAAGCTCAGGCTCATTATTTGGGCATAACTTCTCTTCTCTAGGCGGTGCAATACTACCCTCTTCTTATTACATATCTAAGAAGGGAGGAGCTGGAGTGCTTAAATCTACATTAAGCGGTAGCGGTGGTTATAACTTATTTTATTTTGAATCAGACCATGGTCAAACCTATAAATATTCAGTAACTCACCAAACAAGCGACGGTTCAAATGCCGACGGTGAAATTACATTTACTAACCCGAAAACTTCAGCTTCTTCCGGGTTTGAAGACCCATCTGCTCCACCTACAAATACTGAGAGCCATTAATGCCGACTCCTAACAAACAATATATGACTCTTCACGGAGGAGAGGACAACGATACATACTCATCTGGTAGGATTAGTGTTGGTGATATTATAAAGATATCAAATTCTACAAGCAACAATGGGATATTTACAGTTTCTAATATTGTAGTAGGTGAAGAAACTATATCTAGTGCAGGTAAGGATATACATTATGTTTTAAGAGGAAGAGGAATTACAAATGAGACAAGCACCGACAAAGCTGTAACTATATCTATACAGCAAGATATTGGGGATAAATTAATTGCTATTGGAAACTCTAGTGAAAAAGTAAGCAATCAGCTTGAGGATAGAGATGTTACATTTAACGGAGGGCTTAATAATTGGACTAATGCAGCTGGTGGAAATGCTTGGGCAACAGCCGATGCTGTTACATCTGGAGCAACTGAAGGGACTTTTTTTACAGACCCTTATTTAAAACTAGAATGCGAAGGGAGTGGAAGAAGATATATAACTCTTGACGGAGAAAAATTTGAAGATGATGGCGGGTTAAGTGGCGAAAGCATGGTTGAAGGTAGAGTTTATAGGTTATCAGCATCTGTTGAAATTCCTTCATCTGATTATACTAATGGGCACCTAGCCTTAGGGTTGTCAGATGATTCTTACAATATAGATAGTGATGCATCTATATTACTTACTTCTTCTACAGTCGCAAAAATAATAAGTTTTGATTTTGTATATGCGGGGACATCTACTCATGCGAAAATAATAATAGATGCAGCTAATGGCTCAGAGTTTGTAGCGTACATAGATAATGTTTCACTAGTTCCTGTAGATAGTCAATCAGGGTCTATAGATATATGGTCTTTAAATAAAACAACTTCTTCATCCTCTACAAACAATGGGTGGAATACAGATGCAATATCCCCTTCTCTTTCTGGGAATAATAATAAGTATATTTTTCATTTTGCAGATGAAGCTATAAGAATCTCTAATATAAATGACCTTAATCCTTCATATATCAAATGGTATGGGTATATTCAAAGAAATCAATTTGCTTTAAAAGAAGGTTTATCGTTCAATGAGTATCAACAACACCCTAATACTTTAAACCCTCCTGTTAATAAAGCTGGGTTAGCATTTTCTTATTTAACAAGTAGTCATACGCCAACTGTTTTAGCAAATTATCACAAAGTAAACACTAACATCGTAAGAGGTGTTAAGTATCAATTAGCAGATTCAGTTAATAAATTAAGATTGGACGCTCCTAGTAATATATCAAGTACTCAAAACTTTCTTTTTTTTGAAAATACAAACAACGTAGATGTTAACGACCAGCTGGGAGCTGGGGATGTAGTGTCTGTAGGGGCAAATGATTTAACTGTCGCTCCAAGTGAAGTAATGTTAGTAGATAGAGCTTCTCATAATTTTGGAGGCGTTAAAGTATCTAGAGGGTATGGAGGGACTACAGCTTCAACTATTAACGACGAGACTACTCCAGTAGTAGTTAGGGGAGTGGGTTTTAATATAGCAGTTACTGAAGATTCTAATTCTGGATTATGGCCTGAAAATAATTGGGAATTTTACGAAACTTTTATATATGACAATGCTCAAGAATCCTTACCAGTTCAGATAAGTGACGGAGCTTCTTCATTGGCTGGTGGATATTTAACTGGATTTGGTAATTTTAAATTTAAATTTAGTATATACGCAGACATAGCTTATAGCGGTAGAATATCTGGTGGTAGAATATATATAAGAGAAAAAAACTCAAGAGAGCCTCTGACTTTGTTTGCCGATATAGATATTGTCAGCGGTGTTAGAATGTCAATGCTTGATAATTATACTCAATGGAGTTTCAATACTTCAAATTGCGATGGCTTTTATGTTACAGATTTATTTTCAGAAGGGCCTAATATTGACACATACTCATCTCTAAATGGTTTTAGCCCAGAAGAGCAGTACATTTCTATAGGGGAGCAGGGAGAAAATTATAAAACATCTATAGTAACTAATAGAAGAGCTTATATAGCTAATTTAAAAGTAAGAGATAAGAATAACGAATTAATTAAGCATGGCGATAGAATAATGTATTCAGAGATAAATAAATTTGATACATTTTTAGAGTCAAATTATATTGATGTTTCTGTGGGTGACTTTGGAGAATACATATGCTTAAAATCTTTTGCGGATAGATTAGTAGCTTTTAAACATAGTGTTATTCATATTATAAATATAGGAAATCCAAATCCATCTTCTTGGTTTCTTGAGGAATCAATAGATAATCTAGGAGTATCACACTCATTTAATGTTTGTCAAACAAAATTTGGTATTATCTGGGTAAATGAAAGTGGATGCTATATTTATGATGGCAGTAAGGTAAGTAATCTAATTGATAGAAAAATAAATGTTTTTAACCCTAATTTTACTATAGCATGGAATGATTTTACAACTGGAACAGCTGGTGTAAAAGACGCTATAATTGGATTTGATAATTTATCTAGTAGTATAGTTATATTAAGGTCTCCAAATAATTCTACTGATGATAGTAATTTATCATTTGTATATGATTTTAATTCTGGAGGATGGTCTTTTAATGACGAAATTTCTATAGACAGTTCTTTTTACTCAAACTTTATAGTAGACTATAATAATAATTTAGTAGTTGCGAGAGAGGATGGAGATTATGTAAATTTTGATAAGTACTTACCAGTATCATCTACTAAATCATCTCACGAATTAATAACTGGAGATATAGATTTTGGAGAAGCTGGGATATCTAAAAAGATTTACGCTATAAGGTTAACGTATAAAAGCACAGCGACTGACTCTTCAAATGTTTTTAGTTATGCTACTGATGGCAAAAAAAACTGGGAAACTATAATAGGCACACTTCCAGAAACATTTGAAATAAGAAACAGGGCAAACGGGATTACTGCAAATACTGTAGACGGAGACAGTTTAACCGCTTTTGCGACTGATAGAGTATTTAATGTTGATGACGGTAGCGTTTTCCAAGTCGGAGATATTATAAGAATAACTGCTCAAATTATGCTAATTACACATATTTCAGGGAATACTTTAACAGTAGAAAGAGGATATGGTAATACAAGTATATCAACAGCTCTTAATACAAATCCTATTTATAAGTTAAATTGGAAAACTTTAAAATTTAAACTGCCATCAGTTACGTCTTGTCAAAGTGTGCAATTTAAAATGGAATCTTCAGCATCTACAATAATACATATAAATGATATGGATATAGAATGGAGAGCTATAAGAGGAAAGACTGTTCCAAATGGATAGAGAGACTAGAAACTTAATAAATTCCAAGCAAGACTTACTTGTTAATTCTTCTAATCTTTCTTTTAGTAGAATGGCCGATGGTCAAATATCCGTAGGTAATAAGGCTGGGGAATTATTAGCTTTAATTTTAAAAAAAGGTGGAAAACTATGGAAGATATACCTAAGCTCTGATGGAAATCAAAAAGTAGATAAAAATATATATATAGGAGGAGACAGCTATACTTCAGGGACAGTCTGGGGTAATCAGATATATATAATAGCACATAATTTTACAAGTACTACTAATGCTAAAGTATATCTAGAATTTAATAGAAGTCAATCATCTACTTCATTGCACAGTTATAATAAGTTTACAGCTCCTTACGACGGCAGGTTAATAAAAGTTGAGGCCAGATCTGAAACTGCTGGAGGCAGTACAGTTATGGGACTTCATATAGCTACAGATGGGACTGAAAATCCAAGCACCACACCATTAGAGTCAATAACTGAAAATATGGCAAGTGCTAACACAGCTTACGAGTTTAAATTTACTGGAATATCAAAATTTAATAAAGGAGATGTCTTAGCTGTATCTATAGACTCTACAGATAATTTACACGACACAAACATAACAACTGTTTGGTCTTTTAATATAAGAAAATAGGAGAGATTATGGCACTATCACCGCTAGAATCGTTATTAAAAATACAACAAGAGAGAATGGATGTTGGTAAGGCTATGGCTCCAGCTCAATATGACTTAGCTAAACAAATGTCTAAAAAGGGAAAAGAGTCAGCTAAAGGTGCGTTCCTTGGTAAGATTGCTCCTAAAGCTATAGACTATTTAATAGGAGGAGGACTAAGTTTAATTAACCCTGCTCTTGGAGCTAGTTATGTAGCTGCAAAGCCTTTTAGAGGTTTAGTTACTGGAGTTGCTCAAAAATATGGGATGGAAAAAGGAGCTGAGTATTACGGAGGAAAAGTTGATGTAGATAATTTTGACGAACTTATGAAAAAGTACCTAGGTGAGACAGTTTCTGGTGAGAAAGCATTGAGATTTGATAGGGGAGCAACTGAATCAGTAGAGGCTCAAAAAGATTTGCAATTAGGGATGTTAAAAGATTCTATCTCAAGTCAAGCTACTATGGCTGGGCTTACTACAGCGGGAAAAGGTTTAATGAGTGTTTTTGACAACATAGGTAAAACACCTACTGGAGAAGCAGGGATAACATCTTCCGAAATACCTACCGAAGGAACAGAAGTTATGGATTCGTATATGCCCGGTGAGGTTGTTCCTAATAGACTCCCTACAACTAGCCCAACTATCGGCCAAACAAACATGATGAATAAAGACGACCTTATAAATAGAATGGTTAATCAGCAAGAAATAGAAGCATCAATCCCATCATCTACTAATAACCTATTCGCCCTCCTCAATGCATCCCCATCTGGGAGTAGGGACTCTGTAAATCCTTACGAAGGCTTAATGAAACAAAATTTAATGGGTGAGACTGAATTTGGAATAGATAATTACAATTTACCAACAGTCCCAGACCAATATATCGGAGGAGGTTTAATAGGAACAGGAATGCCCTCTTTCCCTCCTAATGACCCTAGGTCTTCAGGAGGCCGTAACACTCCGCTAGGGTACTCAAAGTTAATGCAAGACTTACAACAACTTTTTAGGAGATAGTAATGCCAGATTATAGTATACCGACATCTGAAACAGCAGGAAGTATGAGCCTTCAACAGCTACTTCCGGGTATAGACTTAAGTCAATACGATATGTCAGAATTTCAAGATGTAATTCCAGAATTTAGTACTGCCTTGCTAGAGATGACTCAAGCTGCAGGTGCCCAAAATATATCTCAGAGTATAAGTGGTTCTCAGAATCAGTTAATGCAGTCCCCAACTATGAGCCAAGTCACTGGAGCTGGTGGCTTTGCTGGCGGTGGCGGTGGCGGAACAGGATTAATAGGGTCTGAGCAAGCTCAAAGAGGTATGTTTAGTAACGTCTACTCAGCAATGCTAGGAGCTGAAGAGTCTGAAATGAGACAATTAGATAAATTAAAAGGAGAAGCTGGTCAATTCTTCTCAAATATTATGGGAGACTTAGAAAAGAAAAAAAGCCCATCACATTATGATGATTTAACTCAAAACAATATTAATATGTACGGAGACAATCCCGGTGCTAAAGAATCTGGTCTATATGGGCCACAAGGTTCTCCGGGCTTTGAAGGAGAGAGCTCAGGGGTTATGCAAAAAGGCCCAGATGGGCAAACGTACAAATGGGATGGAAGTACTTGGTCTTTGCATAATATAGGAGCTTATAGTGGTCAAGGTACTGAAGGCTATTCTGGTTTTGATTCAGATAGTTTTGGAGGCGGTTTAACTGGTCAGACTGGCTCCGGATTTGAAGACCCAATGGCAACTAGAACTGGCCCTTAATATAAAAAGGATTTAATATGGCTAAAATAAATACAAAAACATTTCGTGGTGGAAGCATACCTGCTTGGGCCTTAGAGGGCTATCAAAGCGAATCTGCAAATTATGCAGACGTCGTAAGGTCTATTACTTCTGCGTATGACAATCAGCAACAAAGAAATTTACAAGAACAAAGAATCAATCAACAGCAAGAACAATTCGATGAGACTTTTGAGTACAATAAACAACAAAATTTAATAGAACAAAATCTTAAAAAAGAGGATTTGATATTTCAAAAAAATGAAGCTAGAAAAAAAGCTGTTATAGAAGCTGATAATAGGACATATATTAAAGAGCTTAATGAGGCTAATGCATTTAAGGATAATTACGATGTAATGTCTGATACCCTTGGCCCAGATATAGATGGTCTGGACGCTAGATTAAATATTCTCAATAGTGGTGATAAATTTAACCCAATAATTGGTGACTATGTAAAATCTAAAACAGTCGGCCTAAATAGAAGTAAGGAACAATGGACGGCTACATCTAATAATGTTAGAGATATTATATTCCCGGGAAGAAGCGATGAAGAATTAAGAGACTCTGGTCAAGATGGAGTTTTAAAAATGTATACAAATGGCTTACTAAAAGGAGGAAAAGGTGGTGATAGGTTATTTGAACTTATGCTATCTAGAGCAGTTCCTGAGTTAAGTCCTGATTCTAGAATTAAAAATAAAGAAATAATTACTGAACTGGAAGGCATAGTAGAGCTAGAAATGACTTATTCAGGAGAGGGTGAAAATCCATACACCTCAATGAGAGAAGCTTTAACAACTAAATTACAATCAAATATAATTGGAGTGCAACCAGAAATACAGTTAGACAGTATCTATAATAATGACAGCATATTAGAGGACTATGGGGATAGTAAAGGAATTTCATTGCCTGAAGTTAAAGCGAATATAGCTGATGGGACTCTCTCTAACGAAGACCTTGATGAATATTTTGCTGGCAAAGATGAAGAAAAAACTGGGTTAATAGATAGTTTAAGTGATTACTTAGGGAATGTTGCTTCCGGTGTTCCAACTATAGGTAGATACCTATCCAGAGAAGATACGAGTGCTATGGAGCTTGCTAAAGATAACCCTCTACTAACTGGTGGAATGGCTCTTGCAGCCGGAGCTTACTCTCCAATATTAGCTCCGATTGCTGGAACTTTAGCCTTAGCTTCAGCAACTAAAGAGGAAAGATCTGAATTAGCAGATACTACCTTAGCCCAATTAAGTAAGGTTGGAGATATGGCAAAAGATTTTGCATATCTATCTGTAGAAAAAGTAGACCCAGCTATGCAGAAAATGGCAGATTTTGCTAACGATAAATTTTCAAAAGGAGTCACGGCTATAAGTGAGGCAAGAGGCCCTAAACTAGCACTACTTAGAGGAATGCAGGTAATGAGTACAGTACCTCATAGAGCGTTAGAAGCTTTTAATTTTCAAAGAAATCCAGATATAAAAAAATATATAGACGAAGGAATGAATCCGGATGATGCTATAGACCAAGCATATAAAGATGCAATTTCTAGAGGAGGTAATTATTTCACTACTTCTTTTATGAGAGTGGGAGAAGATGCTCCACCAGAATTTTTATACAAAAAACAACTAATAGACTACTCTAAGGGTTTTTATAAGGATGGAAAAATGCCAGAAAATATGGCAAAAGCTCCGAGTAAGTTTAAAAATCCTAGATATATAGCTTGGAAAACTAATGAGCTTGAAAAAAAACTATATCAGCAATTTGCTAAAATTACAGACTCTAAGAAAGAGACTCCTTCTATTGCAGGAGGCTTGTTGAAGAATATAAAAACTAAATCTAGAGATATTGTTAAAGAATTAATACAATTAAAAAAAGACATTAAAAAGTCCCCGAAAATAGCAAAAGGTTCTTCATCTGTAAGCCCTAAAGTTATTAATGCATTATTAGATAAGGCAAAAAGACTAACAGCTTCTAAATCTGCTCAAAAAGTTTGGGATGAATTTATGTTAGGAGCTGAATCTGAATTTGATTTTGAAAAAGAAATGGATATTAAAATGGATAAAATTTCTAAACAGATAGAGATAGACAGCCTAATTGACTCACTAAGGAAAGCACCAGCTAATTTTTAAATATGCCAAGATATACAAGAGATAGCCTAGTAGCAAAATATAAACAATCTTATCCCGATACTAATTTAAATGACGATAAGTTATTTTATGAGATTTTAAAATCTAATCCTAGTATAAAAAATTACGTTTCCGATTATAATTCCGCAGCCTCTAGCTCTATATTAGACGCATTGCCTGACTTTATTAAAGATGGGTATAATAAATCTATTACAGGTCATGCAGATGAATTACTACATGGTGGGAAAAGATTTAATATGAAAAACTATAGACCGGGAGTTATAGAGGATATTGCCTCGTCTGCTGTATCTCTATTAGTACCTACAGATTACTTAGCTCTTGGGCCAGCTGGTAAAATTTTTGGCACTGCCGGGAAAGTGCTCTTTAAAGGCTTTGCTAATGCTGGAGTCTCTAAAAAGATAGCTAATGAAGCTGTTAAAAAGGCTATAGCTCAAAAAACTGGAGCAAGTGCGGGTATATTCGCTTCTTATAGTGGATTGACAGACGCATTAAGACAACAAATAGATACTGGCGATATAAAATTAGAACAAACATCTGAAGCTACCATAAAAGGAAGTCTTTTAGGAGCTATTACCGGTGGTGTTGGTGGAGCATTAGGAGCTAGAGGAGCTAGTTCTCTAACTAAAGTAGCTGCTGAGACCGGAGTTCTTGGGACGATTGCTCCCTTATCAGAAGGTCAACTCCCAACTCCCGACGATTATCTTCATACTGCGGGTGTTATATTAGGTGTTAAAGGAGGACAAAAGTTATTCTCTAGTCCTAATAAAATGAGAAAGCTGTTTGAAAAACCTTCTAAGGAAGAAATATATAAACCAGAAGCTAATGAAGCTACTGCAATAGCCGAAGCAAAAGTAAAATCAGATATGGACACTGCTATGTCTACAAGCGAGTGGAGGTCTGGGCAATTAGCTAAAAACAATAAGCCGTTTAGTAGAGTTAGAATAGCAGGTAACCAAGGGAAAAATGCATATAGAGTAGAAGATTTAAATACTAAAAAATATACTAATATGAAAATTGAAGACTTTCATAAATTGTATAAAAGAGGTAAGAAAGATTTAAGTATAGAGAATATAAGAGGTCTCAAAGAAAAAGAAATTGACACTCTAGAGTCTGATTTGGGTTATGATAAAAAAACCACCCAATCATTAAGAAAAAGATTTTGGACTAATAAAGATGATAAGTTCTCTACATTAAAAGGAGCTGATGACGGTAGCCTTTTTAAATATAAAGAGAGATTGAAGGCAGAGAAGCTTATTATAGACGAATCTACTAGGTTAATAAAAGAAGGTTATAAGATACCTACGATGCCTAAAACAAATTTTATAGACAACTACTTACCTAAACCACTTGCTGAAATGTTTGAAGTTTTTAAAGGCCCAGAGCTTAGGTTCAAAGACCCTAACGCTAGAAAATATCAGTCAGAGGCTTATAAATATTTTGATAGAAAGTCCGAACTTACTAGTACTTTATTTAATCAAGGATTAAAAGAGGGTATGGGTAAGACAATGAGCAGAAGAGAGCTTAAAAAATTAGGCTTTAAGAATGAAAATGAATATTGGGAAAATTTTTCAGACAGAAAGGAGAGAGGAGAGCTTCCAGTTTGGGATTCTATTACTAACCAACCTTTCTTAGCTGCAAGAGAGGCGGGAGTACAAATACCGGGTTATAATAGACATTATGTCCCAATAATGATGAAACCAGAGATAGCTGAGATTATATTTAACGACGTTCAGAACGTTGCTTCTAAGTTAAATGCCACTAGCAATTTATTCGACGCCTTTAATGGAACTAAGAATTGGATTAAAAAGAATCCTGAAAAAGCTATGCAGTTAGAAGGCTTAATAAAAAAAGCAAATATGTCTCCAGAGTTAAGGGCTGTTATTAAAATGAATATGAAGTCTGGGAACAATCCACTACTAAAAACATTTGTAGATGTAGGTAGGTATTCATTCAATGACCTATATAGTGTCATGGGTAATTTAGAGAAAAGTAGAGGCAAGGTATCATTACCTAAAGAATTTAGAGAAAGAAACTTTAAGAATTTATGGTATAGATATGCTTATGGTACTGCTAAAAGAATAGCAGAAGTTGAAACCTTTGGTAGAAAAGGTGAGAAGTTTAATGCTTTATTAAAGTCTGTAGATGCAAAAGATGCTAGAAAAGAAGCAGATATTATGAGAGAAGTTCACTCTCATATTACTGGTAGTATTCACAAAAACCCTGCTCATAATCTATCTCCTATGGGAAAAAAGATAGCACAAAACGTAATGGCTTGGGAAACTAGTACTAAGATAGCTCTTGGTACTGCTACAATACCTAACGTATCTCAGTTTATGATTTCATCTGCTTTAGATGCTGGATATTTAAGATTTTTTAGAGGTATAATTTCTCTAGCAGACCCAAAAACTAGAGAAATGATTAAAAGATCTGGTGCTACTGAGTACAGTATGCTTACAGAATTACTAGGAACCTCAGCTATGAGTAGTAAGACCTCAAAAGTAGCTGACTTTTTAGGTAAGTGGTCTGGTTTTCAAGGTATTAATAGAATAAATCAATGGACATCTGCGGCTGCAGGAAATGTATTTATAAAAGACTTGCATAAAATAGCTAGGAAGTCTCCAATTAAAGCTAGAAGAGAATGGGCTCAAGGCAAACTATCCAATATGAATATAGACTATAGAAATACTTTAACTGAGAAAACAATTCTACATGGAGTTAATAGATTTGCTAAAGATATGAACCTACAAAAAGACATATTAAAAGACCCTTTAATTATGAATAACCCGAGAAGTCAATGGTTTTTTCAGTTTAAAAGATTTGGCGTTAGGCAGTTTAAATTATTAGATAATATTATAAGAGACGATATTAAGTCTGGCAATGTTACGTCTGTCTTAAGATTAGGTTTAGCTGGATATGCAGGTGGGAGAGGAGTGTCTGTAGCTAAACAATACTTTAAAGAATTTTTAAGTGGAGAGCCTTCATTTGACCCTCAAGCTGAAAAGTTTCCAGAAGACTTTGAGGAGTTAGTGCAAAATATATCTTCAGTAGGAGCATTAGGAATGATGGGAGACTTACTATCCTCTGCCTTTGAAGAGGGCGGAAGTCCTACAGATGCTTTAAAGTTCATGGCTAGTCCACCAGTCTTATCTACTGCTGATAAAATATTTACATTTTTCCAAAAAATGGAAAGCGATGCTCAAACATATGGAGCTCAGTCAATTAAAAGAATGCCCTCTAGAGTTGCAAATATATTTGGAACTGTTCCCTCTGAGATAGTAAAATGGATAGAACCAGAAGGCCTATCTGAAGAAAGATTACAAGGGAGAAAATCTAGAGAAGTAAAAACTATTAATAGGCTTTTAGATAAGGGTAATTACGATAAAGCTTTTGGTAGGGTTAAGATGTGGAATAGAACAAACCCAAGGAATCTAATTACTGGTAGGAGTATTAGTATGAAAAATACTATAAAAAGACAGCTTCAAAAAATAAAGAAGCAAAGAACTAATACTATTAAACTCCCTGAGTTTGACTTACCGTTTTAAATTAAAGGCTTAATCCTCTCCATAATTACCCTAGCGACTTGAGGGACTATCGCGTTTCCGAGTCCTTTAATTCTGTCCACCCAATCGGGAATCCCATCAACCACTCTACCCACAGAGGGTTCAAACGCCCAGTAGTCGGCTCCGTTTTCCGGTTTCGAGTGGGTATCGGATATAAATCCTTGTGCGTCGTCACTGCTTTGCCTAGACTTACTGAGTGCTTCGATGTCTTTTTCGTCTGATTGCTTTTTAATGTCGCTATGTAAACGTCTGACTTTGTCGGTGTTGGAAAGTTTACTTTCTTCTCTATAAAGTGCACTGCGTCCTTTAGTTTCACTCCCCACCTTTGCCCTTTCTTGTTTACTCTCGAGAATGAGCCGTTCTTTAACCGCACGTTCTTCTGTGGAGCTCCTTGATTGTCTGATGCCGTCGGTGTAGGCCACAATCCAAAGTCTTTTTCTAATGTGCCTAGCTCCAACTTCGTTTGCTCCCACAACAGTCCACTCTGAATCATACCCGATTTCGGCAAGACCTTCAATAACTCTTGTTCCTCCTCGAATAGTGAGCATTGGGACATTTTCAATGATGACGAACTTTGGTCGTACTTCGCTAATAACTCTAAGCATTTCGAACCAAAGACTAGACCTTGTTCCTTTTTCAATACCATCTCCTCTTCCTGCTTGTGATATATCTTGACAAGGAAAACCTCCAGTTATCAAGTCTACATCGTTAAATAAATTACCATCAAGTTTTGTTATGTCTTTATGTATAGGGACTTCTGGAAAATTTTTCTCTAAAACTCTAGAGCAAAAATCTTCTATCTCGCAAAATCCTTTTATCTCAAGATCTTCTCCCCAAGTCCACTTGGCTGCAAGACCGAACCCACCTATACCACTAAACAAATCTAACATTTTCATTAGTTAAATAATTCCATTTTTTTTATTTCCTCTCCTCTACTTTTCATAGAACCCATAGCTAATTCTTCTGATTCATGTATTGTACAAGTATTACCATCGTACCCTACCTTACATAAGTTAGTGTTACCATATCTATTTTTAGCTACTATAAGTTCTAAATAACATTCGCTATTCCCATCATCTCCATACCTAGACACCCAAGGATAATGAGTAAACATTACCATCTCGGCATCTTGCTCTAAATTACCAGACTCTGCTAAGTCAGATAACCTAGGAACTCTGTCGTTTCTATGCTCCATATTTCTATTCATTTGAGATACGAGTATAACAGACATCTTTTCTGATTTAGCTAACCATTTGTATTTCCTAGTCGTGTCTCCTATTTTAATCCTTAAATCTCTGTTGTCGTTTACAGGATATTCTATGAGACCTATGTGGTCGTCTATAACTACGTCAGGATTAATTGCTTTAATCTCTCTAAAAGAACCGTCTAAATCTCTTATTTCATCAAACATAAATAATTTATCAGTATATTTTTCTTTAATTATATCTGAAACGTCAGATATCTGTTCATCTGATATATCTATACTATGTCTTAGATTTCTATAAGATATATTTTGAGCTTCCATAGCCATAAACTTCTTCATCATCTCTACATTGGGCATTTCCCTATTAAACATAACTACTTTCTTCCCATCATTAATTAAATTTCTAGCTATGTTTGCAGCTACTGTAGTCTTTGCGTTACCGGGACGACCCGCTATTATACTTATCTCTCCCCTAGTCATACCCGATATTACATTATCTAGCATAGGGATACCAGTGTTAATAAGGTTGTCTTTTTCAAATATAGATTTAGTAGTGTCTTTTAAAACATCTTCTATACTAAAGCTAGAATTTGGTTGTAATCTTATAATGTTACCTATCGTAGTATGAGCATCTTCTAGTAAGACTTGAGTTTCTATAGAATCATCTGATATAAATTTCTCTATATGGTATACTTGATTTTTTAGCTTTCTTCTTAAGTAACTACCATGTAATATTTTACAGTAGTCTTCTACTTTTTCAGAAGTTACAACTAAATCCATATATCCAAGAATTGTATATGTTAAATTATCATCAAACTTATTTCTTTCTATAGAGTTACATACCGTATTAATATCTACTTCATGACCTCTATCACTAAGTTTTAACATTGTCTTCCATATTCTCTTGTTTAGTTTAGAATAAAAGAAGTCGTCTTCTGGTGCCCAAGATTTTACTAATTCTAACTTAGATGAATCATTCATAATACATCCAAGTAATGTATCCTCTAGTCTAGGTTCAATCATTTTTATACTCCTTAATTGGTGGTAATCTATCTAGAGTTTTTCTCTCATATTGCTCTTTCATCTCTTTTGTAGAATTTATACCTTGAATCATTTTCAATAAATAGTGGACACCATGTCCCCTGTCTATATGTTTTTTAGTGATAAAAGTATCTACAGTCTCCTTAATAATAGATGCGCTTATATCTTTAGTTTCATTTAAAAGCATATAGTACTGTGATTGTTCTACAGGATTTTTACCTTTTCTATGTATAATCTCAAGAACCTTTCTAATTAAAGTAACTGTATTCTTAGACCTAGCTAAAGTTAAGTTTTTAATTCCAGCACTATAGTCTGTAGAGTTCATAAGCCTATTGCAATATGGACACTTCTCTTTTTTAGGAGCATCCATGGCATACGCCTTCTACTAAAGGGACTCTTTTAAATAAAGCTACATCTAGATAAACTTTTTTACCGCTAGAATTTACTTGCGTTTGGAAAGGTCTCTCACATTCTGTACATCTAATAGGTGGATAAGAACCTCCTGAATTTCTATTATTTATCTGAAAAGATTTATGAGAATTATATACTTTTATATAGTCTTTCTCATCAAACCATTCATCGTCAAAATAGTACCTAAGCGTTTCAGCCTGTGCTTTATCAGAATTGTTAGTTACTTCTGTTGTTGCTGAGAAGTTTCTTTCAGAGCTTTTATTATCTCCAAAAACATCTCCATTTTCATTATAGTATATATCTCGCCCCTGTCCTCTTTTACTAATTGAACGTGGTTTGGCAAGTCTATTGGTTTTAGCCATTCTGCTACTCTCTTTCTTACTTTACATTGGACTGTATAGTCCTCTATTATTAAATCAACCTCTGCGTCTAAGCCGAGAGAGCGACCATCTGAACCCCATGCTCTCACTGACTTTAGACCTTTCTCTATTGCTTTGTTGACACATTCTCTTTCGAATCTGTTGCCCTTTGCTTTGCTTTTACTAGGCATTAAACGGACTCTCTAGGAACTTCTTCGCTCCCATTATCACTTTTTCCATGAAGGTTTTTACCTTCTTCTTTTGCTTCCTTTGATAAGGCATCTAGTTTCTCCTTGTCTCTTTTTTTTATATACTCCATAACATCCTCTGTGTCTTCTTTCATCTCTAGCAATCCGTACAATGTGCTTGACACTAAGTCTATTTTATTATTTAGATATTTAATATAGTTATCTTGACTCACTATTACGGAATCTAGAGTCTCAAGTATCTGTATAATATCTCTTATTGTTGGTTTTTTCTTTGTTTTCTTCATAATTAAATGGGTGATATAGGCGCCAACCACTCATAGTCAAACCTTATATACCACAAACTAAATAGTCCTTTCTATAGTTATTGTTATACGATTCATAAAGTACCATGATATCACCCACTTTAGGAGCCGTGGTGGGTAGCGAACCCACCTAAACCCTACAGTTTCACGGCTCTATCAAGAGGCTAACTATGCAGTTAGCTTATACGTAGCGAATCCTCTTCTTGTATCTGTAGTAATATTAAGACCATGTTCGTTCCTTAGTCTATGTATTACGGCAGCTAGTCTAAAAATGTTTAACCTTTTTACTGCTGTAAGAGGGTTAATTGATTTTCCACTAGTTAACCAAGTCTTAACTCTTTCTACTTGACTTTTTCTTTTTCTCGCCATTAATGGCTCCTTTCTCTTTGCTTATCTTATTATAGAAACTTCTAAATCGATTTACAAGCTGATACTCTTGAGATAATGTAAGGTCGAATATTTGTTTTCCTACTAAATCTTTCTCAAACCAAAACGTTCTTTTGATTTTTAAAAAATTATCTAGGCCGTTTTCCCAACCATACTTATCTGTAAAAGCTTCTTCTATCTCGACATACTTTTTAGCTTCCAAAATCAGTATTTAATCTGCTAGGGTATATCTCTTCTTCTGCTGATGTCATACCTCCTTCTATATTGCTCTTAGCTAATCTATTGTATTCATTTTTTAGCTTATTACTAAGAGTTTTTATAGACTTTTTAGTACTCATGCTCCATGATTTAGTTTTACATAAAGACTCTAAACCTAGAAGTATATATCCATATTCTGAGTTAGTTATTTTCATTAGAACGGTAATCCGTCTTCGTCTTCTCCACCCTCCCATTTAAAAACATTAACTACTTTAGGTGTTACTACTGGTTTTCCTTCTCTATTAGTCCATTCATCGTGGTCTACCCTAATCATACACGCCTTACCATCTATATCACTAGCGCTTGCGTACGGTAAAGAATATATAGTGCTACCATCGACCTCTTTAGATTTAGGCTCTAACCCTAACGTAGAAACAAAATTCATATAAGACTTATTGTTCCCGCTATTCTCTGACAGGTTAGGATGTTTATCCTTATCAGGAGATTTAAATCTAAATATACCTTTAGATTTTACATTTCGATTCTTAAAATCTCCAGACGCTATCTTAAAATTAGGTATAAATATATCTGCCAAGAACTTCCCCTGAACCGTTATATTCTCTTTTAACTCTAACCCTATAACATGAGCCTCGTAGTCTCCCTTTTTTATAGGTTCGTACTTATTATCATCTTTAGATGGGTCGTAATAAGACTCATCTTTATTGTCATTAAATAAATCACTCATTTATTTCTCCTTTGTTTTCTTTTAGTGTTTCTATTTTATTCATTACTCTTTTTAAATCGGTCTTAAGTATTTCTCCTTTATCTAATAGACCTGTTATCTTGTTTTTTGTTTCATCATCTAATCCTTCCATAGAGGATTTTATACTACTTATTTCCTCTTCTGAAAGTGTAAGATCTTCTATTCTGTTTCTGTAGACATCGTCAGCTATATTAAGGTACATGTTTAGAGCTTTTTTTATCGCATCTGTATTTGAAGCCTTAATATCATTTCCTATATCAACAAACTCGTCGCTTCCTCTTTTCTTTTGAATGCGATGAGCAGCCACAGCGTCTCCCTCTCTCCATACACCATTATCAAACCATCTAAGTCTACCATGAACTACATAAGAAGCTCCACCTAACGCTTCACTCTTTATTATATGCCAACTCCATCCTGGGAAATGTGTATCTGCCACATCACGCATATAACTATACTCTACGTAATCTACTCCCATCTTATTTTTTATAAAGAACTTAGGAGTATCTATATTAGATACATCTTTGTGCTTCTGAGTAATAAGATTCATGTCTACTTGGTCAACAGATATAGATTTAGCTATTTCTATGTCATTCATGCCTCTGCTCCTTCATCTACTATTACATCGAGTACATTATTAATACCTTTTTCTTCTGCAATCTCTAATGCTTCGCTCATCCTATCTCTAAAACTTTTATGTTTCTCAGGGAAAGCGACTACCTGCATTAGACTGCCTAAGGCTAGTTCTAGCTGTAGTATTCTAAACTCGAGTATTTTTATGTTTGTTTTTTTATCCATTATTCTCTCTCTATATGTGGACACACCTCTCTTACTGGACAGTATCTTTCACATTTTCTACCATTCCAAGTCTCTTCAGGTGTACACATCTCTGGTTGTTTTTTATTTTCTAGAGAAGACACTAGCGTATCTCTTTTCTCTAAAAATCTTTCTTCTAATACGTCGTTATTGATAGTAGGTATTTCCACTAGATATATATTTTTATATATACCTCTACTCATAGCTGCATGAACTCCCCCATCTCGTATGGTCATTTGTAGATACATATTATCTACAGGATATCCATTTTTCTCTAACATAAGTCTGTAGAAATTTACCTGCCAACTCCAATCTCCGAAGTCTGCTGTTGCAGGGTCTCTGTAGAACACCTTTACTTGCTTAGGTGTTCCAGCCTTTCCCCATCTACCACTCTTTTTATAGACTTCTATTGGGTCGCTTTCTGTTCTATGTCGAATACCTAGAATTTGAGAAGCTTTATAAGAGCCTGTATTTTTATAGTCTATTAAAGATTTAGATTTACTATCATACAAATCTACAATGCCTGTAATGTCTTTATATTTTAAAGCTATCTCAGCTAACATGCTCTCATCTTCAGCAGAATCTTCTAACTTATTATGATGTATAGTTCCTGCGAGAGAAAAAGCATTGTCTTGTGGGTCTACGTAATAGTCTTCAGTCCTTTGTAGATATGCTTGGCAAGTTCCTATAAGTAATTCTGTAGTAGATGGAGGTCTATTATTATCTCTCTGTTTAGACATATAAAGAAGAGTTGGCATAGCCATACCCATTCTCTCTACATCAACATCTCTATTATTTACATCTTCTAGCGAGACTATCTCACCATCGGGGTACTTAAAACCTTTTAATGGCATCTAATCCTCCGAATTTAGGGTTTTTAATTTACTAATTATATTCATATTCTGTCAACCTTTATTTACTTTTTATTATTAAATTTTTGTATTCTAGATTTTACGTAGTCTACCATAAGGTTATCTACTTTAATCATATTCTCGAATATAGTATCTAAATCAGCAATGGCAGCTATGTCAAACAATCCGTTAAAGACTGCTTCTTTTTCTAGAAAAAATGCTCTATCTTTTTTATTACCCTCTCTAGATAACATTAGTCCAGTCTCTACTATAGAGTTACATAGCTTTATCCAATTTGTTATTTTAATAGAGTTTGTAGTTCCTGAATGATATCTAAACTCTATAGTCCCTAAATAGAATCTTGCATGTAGGTTTAATCCATGATATCTACTGTCATTATATTTCTCGCTACTAACTCCATATCCATCATAATACATTTCTACAAAATGTTCTGAGCTATTGCATTCTGTTAAATCATCAAGAGACATCTCCATTGGCTTACACCAATTACTATTACGTCTACTCTCTGGCATCATTGAGAATATATAGCTTTCTATCTTTTTATTAACTATAGATATCCATTTTAAATCTTCCCAAGTAGTATCTGTAGCGTCTATATGTATATGCAAACCACAAGATCTGTTAACATCTACATTATAAGAACGAGACCAAGTACTTAGACTGTCTATTCTCTCTTTAAGTAAGTCTCCATTAGCAGGCTTAGAGATTAACTCTATACCATCTCCATGTATACTTCCATCGTACGTACTGCTCCACCCATGCGGGATATCACCTCTAGCAAAAGAGTCTCCGTTTTCGTCTTTATCTGTACGGTCTAATACGACCTCAGACTCTATACCAACAAGTCTAGATATATTTAAAGTATTAAAAGTCTCTGAATTACTATGACTGACTCTTATGTTTGTACATCTATCAGCATAATGACTCGCAGGGTCTCCGTCACTCTCGGAATAACAACTATCGCAAACATACTCGTCAGAACTTTCTATACATCTCATCTCATCGTGCCAAGTTGGCTCTTCGCAATGTTCACACCAACTAAAAGAATTGTCTCTACAAGATTCGCAGTAATATTGTTGGTCAGGCCCATAGTACATAGCATCAGAATCCTCTACTGTTGCACAATCAGAACACTCTATATAATCATCGCTACTTTCATAGCAGTCTACACAGAGACACTCTCCAGTAGATAATGATATACTAGAAGTTTCTTCTTCTCTAAATGACTCTTCGCACTCTAGACACTCGTAATCAAAGTTTTCTTCGGGTGTCTCATCAGACGCTTTATATCTTGGTGGCATACATCCTCCTATGAGATAGCAGTATGAGCAGAGATAACGGCAATTACTACAGCACTTATTACCTTTATCCAACCCATAGATTTAAGAGAATCGTATATCTTATCTGTATCAGTAGAATCAACATCGATATCTCCAAAGTCTTTAATTTGTAAACAAAGAAACTCTCTATACTCTTCGAAAGTCTTTCCATGTATAAATGGATTATTACTAGCTCTCTCGTATAGCTTTTTTAAGACGTATTCTTTGTTTCTCATTCTAATAGGATTAGGAAACCCTAGTAAAATAATTTTCTTATCTTTCATATCGTATCTCCTTATGCTCTTACTATACCACACGCTTCGGGTAGTAGTAATTGTTTAGATAGACTAGGTTTACAGGGCTCGCATACACTATAATTGTCTACCTTGCTAAGATCTTGAGCAAACGAGTAGTCTCCACACCATTCGCACGACTCTACATCTTCGTAGCAATCATAACATATATCTATATCATCACCTAGGTTAATTAGATTAGACTCTTCGTAGTAGACACTGCAAGTATCACATTTTACTTCCTCTACAATTACCTCAGCCGCTGATTGATTGCTATATATAGTGCTTCCGTAATACGTAGTATCAGCGTATTTCCAATTACTATATATATCACTAACCCTATCTATAGGCTTAAAGGTTTCATAGGTTACTGAGTCTCTAGAGCCAAAGTTACTAGTATCAAATGAATATATCTTATTAACTTCTAGACTTCTATTCTTTAGTGCAAGTCCAGCTCTATTCATAGCACCCTCTAGTATAGCATTAGTAGAGGCCCATAATAATATCTTAGCCTTTTTCCAATAAGCTACAGATATAGGTCTACTAGACTCTCTAGCTAAATGGACTATCTCATTACTATCTTTTACCCAAGACAATGCAAAGTCTCCATCTAACTGCTCTAGAGCATCTACATCTCTCATATTATTAAGATATGCAAATATCACTTCAGAGTCTACTTGAAGGTTTTTATTGTACTTTTTCGCTAGAGTATTATAGTTATATATTACTCCATTGTGAGCACCTAGAACATCTCCTATCTCAAATGGATGTGCATTACGTTTTGTAATCTCTCCATGAGTTGCTAGTCTAACATGTCCTATACCTATAGTAGAATTACTATCTATTCTATCTAGTATATTAGACTTCCAAGTCTCGTGCTTAACTACTTTATCTGAAGCAACTATAGACTTGAATGTACTTCTACTAGCAGGGTTTATGATAGATATTCCTGTACTATCGGTTCCTCTCACAACTGAATCACTAGCTAGATTAGTAAAAACCTCTCTTAATGTTTCTAGTTGTTGATTTGTCTGGCCGTCGCTTTTCTTAGCGAATCCGAATATTCCACACATATTATCTCCTTTGTTTTTTTGTTATTTGTTTTAAATTCTCTAATGTTTGTTTCTCGAAATTCTCCTTTCTATGTAGTCAGCAGTTGTAGGGCCTCCTATCAATTCTATTCTTTCTATTGGAGACGTTTTTATACCTTTATAATATATAAAAGCATCTCTTAATTTGTTTCTATGCCTTCTCTGAGAAGATGTTAAATTATTATCTATAGACATCAGTCTAGAAGCGTTCATAATCCAATTACATAGATTTATCCAATCTGATATATCTTTTACTTTTGTAGTACCTTCATGATATCTAAATTCTACAGTTCCTAGATAAAACCTAGAATGTAGATTTAAGCCATGATATCTAGCATCGTTATAATGACTAGTATCAGGTATACTATCACATATTTTTCTATACCACAGTCTATGTAGACCTGCTAAGGAATCTACACCCTCAAGATCTTGATAAGTTAGTTTATTTAGAGTTTTACAAAATCTATTATTAGACCTCTCTGAAGGTAATGAGTCATATATAATATGTTCTACAGCTTTCATTATATATAATAAGTTTTTCATCTCATTTACTTTAAAATCTATAGCGTTATAATGTATATGTATTCCACAGCTATCATCTACGAAAGCGTCTTTATCTTGTATATTTGAATTTAATCTATATAATGCTTTATCTATATCGTCTCCTACTATCGGACTAGACGTTCGTAGTTCTGCTCCTCCACTACTTAATGAACCATCGTATACAGCTTCCCACATATCAGGAGTATCTACATAATGCTCAAAATCGTCTCTATCAAAGTTCTCTGTATCGCAGTCTATTAACTCTGGGTATATTAACTCTGCTTCGATACCTACGTGCCGTCGTACTTTGTTTATAGTATTTATAGGCTTTTTAAAGCTACTAGATGGAAGTCTCATAGGTGGTCTACTCGTAATACTATCTACTATATTAGAATAACATCTCTCACAATAACATCTATCTGAGTAATAAGAAAATTTATCGCTACTTATCTCTCTACGCTTATCTCTGATAATTTCTCTTCGAAGACTCATTCTACTAGAAGAAAGAAATTCTCGTTGACGCTCATTGAAAGTTAAGTCTATAGTCTCGTAATCATTGCAGTCTACACATGAGATTATCATATTATCGATGCATCTATTACAAATACAAAATATATTAAACTCTTCAAAAGGTGCAGTCATCTCTTCTAAAGTTTCTGAGGAAACTCTATTATCTACAAAAGATTCTAGATATCTACTTTGCTCGCAAAATCCACACTCTTGAGTCCTATCATGTATACATTCATTACATATATATCCATCAAGTCTACTTGAATAGTAACTCTCTTCTAGTTCTATATCTGCACCACATCCCTCACAACAAGTCATGTCTACTGTTATCAGAGTAGTCATTAGTTTACCTTGTCTATTATATAAGAAACTAGAGACTTAAAAGGTAGAGCAATTACAGCCGCTACTAGTGTGTATATACTAGGGTGTGCCTCTCCACATAATCCTGATATATGTAATAATATATGGTATATCTCGTTCATATCTCTTTCCTTATTTTATCTATAGTTATTTTTATATCGTCAATTATTTCTACATTATCCTCTAAGATAGTCTGCATTTTATCTACACTACGCTGATATCTCTTGGCATGTCTCTCTATATCATCAAATATACTACTCATTATCTTCTAGTATAGTTTCTTCTAAGATCTGTGCTTGCTCTATCTCATTCAATGGTTTCTCTGACCATTCTCTATTATCTTCACAATGTCTACACATTTGGTATCTCCTCTGTTTTGTTTACGAATACATACATATCTCTACTACTTAAATACCTACGAAACTCTAAATCTAAGTCATCTTCGTCTAGAAAGAAAAATGCACATCTCTTAGCATTAGGTTTACTAATAAAATACTCGTATGCTTTCTCTCTCATATCTATCGAGTCTAATAGATAGCTAGTATCTTCTGACACTATATATTCATTGTCTCTCATAAAACTATATCTCCTAATTTACGTTGTAATTTATACATAGTACTATATATCTTTGCTTTCTTCTCGCCTTCATATCTATGAATGTTATCTCTACCATACATTATATTATATACTATATCTCTTATCTCTTGATTTGCCATCTACTCTCCCTTTCCATAGCCATTCCAATAATACGGCATATCTTTGTCTACATTCCAATCATATATACTATAGAAATCGTAGTCTTTAGCTAATAGATTTGCTTTGTGCGAGTCGTGAAATTTCTTATCTCCTAGCCATGAAGGGTAGACTACATTTTCTACTCTCTGCTTATGCATAGTATTGTTATATCCTCTCTCTTTCCATACATCTATAGATATATTCATATACTCTATTAAAGCCTGTGGATAGTCTCTCCACATCTTAGAGCAGGGATGATTTCTCCATCCGTAATCTTCTAGATATATAGACTTTATAAGTTGCAACGCCTCTACTCTCTGTTTACCTAGACGTTTATAGTCTAGAGACTCGAGCGACTCTCTAAAATCTGGATATGGTAGAAATGTCTGCATTAGAGACTCCACATTTGATATAGAACAGATACAAATATAAGTGCAAACCATATAGGAAGCACTATATCTAGTATACTCATGAATCTATCTATCTTATTATCTACATATTCCATTACTCTATCTAACATTATTCTCTCCTATTTTATTGTTATAGATCTGTAAGTTGTCTACTACCATGTTTTCTCGTATGGTCTCATAGACTTGGGATTAGGTCTCTTAAACCCTTTGACTAGTTGAACAGGTACTCTACCGAATTTTCTTTCGCTACGTTTCTGCATCTCTACTAATTTGTCTCTCTTTTCGTGTAGTTTCTCTAGAGATACTATTTTATATAGGGCATGACTCTCGATAGCTGTTTTACTATATTTATTGTTTACTATAATTCTTTCGTATCGATATTTTTTATATATATATTTGATTAAGTCGTAAGCTGCTGTTCTACTAGTATTTTGTAGAGAGAATGGATTGTCTATACCCTCTATTACTATACTATACTTTGTAGACTTTACTGCTGAACGAGAGATTGTTATGTCTATTACTCTCTTGCTACTCTCGATTAATGTATCGATTGGAGTCTTTTCTCTACTATTGATTATCATCTATAAATTCCTTTGCTCTACTATTGTGTAGGTCTATGAGTGTATCAGGAGAGAGAGCCTGTATATATCTACAAGCCCTCTCGATTTGATTACCTCTCTCATATTACTTGTCTACTACCTTAGCTCCATTTATTCTTACAACTTTCTCTACCCCTACAGCATCTACGAATCTGAAATGAGAGCCATGAGCCTCTACGAACTTTGTCAATTCGTGGTTAGGGTTCATCTCTGCGAACTCTTTTAAAATTCCGCCTCTCTCTCCCTTTATTCTAAATAGAGTATTAAACGTCTCTTTTGTCATCTCTCTAAGAATCTTGCTTGCCTCGATGGCGGTTACTGCGTTTCTTGTATCTTTCATATTATTACCTTTGTCTATTGTGGCCTCTCTCATAGAGTTTGTTCTATTAATTTGAGACTCTCTCTCAATAACGCTGTCTACTTGATTTATACGGCCGTTGTTCATGTAATTAACTTATTACATAATTAACCAAAAAAGCAAGCATTATTTTAAAAAAAATAAAATAGGCGATTTGCAGCCGAGCAAAATTAATACTAGGATATTAACTAAAACCTTAATAAATTATAGGTTGGGTTCGATTTGATCTGGAATTATGGCAAGTTGCTATTGAGACTCAGTCTCATTATCAATAAGCAATGGAATTAAGGCTTAAAAAAAGTATTAGGAATATATAAAAATCCATGCTAAATTCTAGGTAGCGGGCTTTTTTGTGCTTGGTAAGTGGCACATAACTTATATTATGTATAATAGAATTGAATGGCACATAATAAATATTATGTATAATAGACGAATTTCAACCTAATCGCAAATTCCCAACTAGGAAGAGGGGGCGGGTACTAATATAGACTATAGCTCACACACATTGTAAGCCAATTTTTTTACTAAAGCTGAGTGTATTTAGGCTCTAATTTGTATAATGCTACTACTAATGGGTTATTATCTTTACCTTGTGAGAGATTTATATCTATATCTACTACAGTATAGTTACTTTCAGCACAGAACTCTAATACATCTTGCATCCATATTTCATCTATATGTGCTCTTATATCTTCACTTGCTGGTAATAGCTTCCCATTTGCCTGTAATATATCACAAAACTGTTTAGCAAATGTCATAACTTCCATCAATATATGCTCGCTTTCACTTCTTTTATTCTCATTACTTTTAACCCACTCTTTCTTTCTCTATTTTCTACCATATTCTTGGCTATCTCTGCATCTACTTCTTCAGAAAAGCTACAAAGGTTGTAACCGGGATAAAGTTTTGGTATCCATGCTCCATTGTCAGTACGATATTTTCTTTTTTCCTTTGAGTCATCAACTATTGTAAACATATTTCTCAACCTTTTTTGCCAATTCTTTAGCTTCTGACACGTTTAAAGGTCTTAGGTGTCCTATATTATTTAAAAAATTATAAATTTTAATTAAATCCTGTTCTGAAATCATAATATTAGTTTCCCTTTCTTAAATAGAACTTACACATAAACATCTTTCTGTTGCAACTTTTTTCTTTTTCTTTGTTATAATACGTTAGTATTATATTTTCTTTTTAAGAAAGTATAATAAGTATATAAATATAAGCTTCTTAGTTTGGTTCACCGCTCTAAATATAACATACAAAACCATATAAAGTCAACTACTAATTTATATTATTTTTTATTTGTTACAGTTAATATTTATTTAGTAAGTTTAGGTATGGTCAATAGTAACTTAAATAAAGCAAAGAACTATTGCGCGAACTATTGGTCAGGTAATTGCATGGGAGCAATGATGCAGAGGAAAGAAGGTAAATTAGTAATGTGGTTAGATAACGATAAGAAAGGAAAACCCTGTAATGCAAACGAAGGATGTGACTATTTCGAGAACATTGTGGTTAAAAGCATAGATAATGGATAATAAAACTAGAAAAGAGTTTAAAAGGGCATTAGAAATAATAAACCACTTTAAAAAGAAAGAGCCGTCAGTTAAAGCGCCAGTTAGAATGTCATCTTCTCCTGTTTGGGGAAGAATAAAAAAAGAGAGTGATGAGAATGAGTAAAACAGTTAAAAAGCAAATTAAAGTAGGTGGTCATAACTATAACGTAGTTGAAATGAATCTTAGTCCTAATAAAGACGGTAAGCAGCTGTTAGGTATGCACGACGTTAAGGAAAATAAGATATTTATTGATGAGGCAATGACACATACACGTAAAGTAGAAACGTTTATGCATGAAATTATACATGTTATATATACTAATTCGGGTGCTAGTCACGATGAAGGTGCTATAGATGCATTATCTAATGGCTTATTGCAGTTAGGTGTAGCTGACTACTTATGGAAAAAGGTACAGTAATGCCTAAATTTACAGAAAATACAGTAAGAGAAGTAAAAAGTAAGCCTAAATCTATTGTGAGTAAAATAGAAAAAGAATGGCCAGATATGACATCAGAGTTTAAAAAGATACAGAATGAGCAATATGTATTATTTTGTATTAAGCAAAACGATTATGGCACTGGTAATATAGCTATGGGAACAATGTTAGACACTCCTAGTAATATAAGGCTGTCTTTGACAGGACTTATTGTTAGGATGAATGACAAAATCAATAGACTTATGAACTTAGTAGTTAAAAATTCAGAGACTCCTAAAAATGAGCCTATTATTGATTCTTTTCAGGATTTATCCGTTTATGGAATAATGTCTCAAATAGTTCATAATGGAAAATGGGGAAAGTAATTGTGAATATAGCTTTGTCTTTTTACTATTTAATAGAAGCAATAGTAATAAATATAGTATTATTTTTTATAAACCTAGTTAATAAAACAAGGAGAAGAAAATAGCATGAAGAGAAAACCATGGAGTGAAGCTGAGTTAGCAGTTATTCAGAACTATGAAAATACTTCAATAAGTAGGTATCAGATTTATCATAAACTTCTTTTACAAGGGTATGATAGAACTTATAAAGCAGTTCAAAGAAAGATTGAAAACTTAGGGCTTCGTAAACCAAGTAGATATGCTACTGGTCATGAAAAGACTATAGGGTATCTTGATATTGAAACTACTGGCTTAAAAGCAAACGTCGACATTATGTTATCTTGGGCGATAAAAACAAGAGATAAAGATGAAGTTGTTTTTGATGTAATTAAAAAATCAGAAGTGTTTAATGGTACTTATGATTATAGGCTAGTAACAAATCTATGTAAGGCTCTAAAAAAGTATGACCTTATATTGACATACTATGGAACTGGGTTTGATGTACCTTTTATGCGTACACGAGCTCTTGACCATGGCATTCAATTTCCTAAGTTTAGGAAAATGTCACATAAGGATATATACTACTTGGTTAGGTCTAAACTGCAGTTAACAAGAAGTAGTTTAAAAGTAGCTACTCAGTTTTTAGGGATTGATGGTAAAACAAACCTTGACCCTAGAGTTTGGAGAGATGCTAGGTACGGAAATAAAGATGCGTTAAAGTATGTATTAGACCATAATGTTGCTGATGTAGAGATTTTAGAAGATCTTCATAAAAAAATAGAGCAGTATACTAATGCAAACGTGGTTCCAGCGTAGTTTTTTTTACAAACAACAGTTGCATAAGAAGATGTTTATTGCTATATTATGTACTATAATATTAGACTATTACGGATGGACGTTCGATAATATAGCAGTAATGTCTTGGTTTTGCGTTATTGATTATGATTAAACGTAAAGTTGCAGGTAAAGAGTACGAAATATTTGAATCTATAGAAGAATTTGAAAATAATTACCCTAATGAAAAATTAGTTCACAACTGGAGGGATGGCAACAAAGATTGCTGGGTAAAGACTGATGATGGGCAGGTTTGTCCTGTTCTTCACCGAGGCGAACTACGAAACGGAACAGTCGAGGGCGTGTATAATTATTACATTAGGACTCCTATAGGTTCATTTGTTTGTAGGGATAGTGTTAAGTTTGAAGGAGAGCCAAGAAAAAATATATATACTTTTGGAGCTCAAGATAAAATACCCTACCAAATAAAAAGAGATAGAAAAAAAGCTACTAAAAGAGAATTTCTTTTTGCTAAATATGTTGCAAAAGGAGATGACATTAAGGATGCTTTTTTAAAAGCTTATCCAACCAATAATGAAGGATATGCGGATTCTCAAGCTAAAATATTAATGAATACAGAAAGGGTGAGGTCTTTGATAAGAGAAGAAATAGATAAAATATTAAATGAAGCTGAGATAACTCCTTTATATATCTTAAATAAGATAAAAGACATTGTAGAGAGTGTTGACGCTAAAGATAGTGATAAAGTTAGTTTGCTAAAAGAACTTGTTTCTATATCTGGAATGAAAGATACTGAAAAACGTTCTGAATCAGTTACGGTATTCCAAGGATTCTCTAATGACCAGTTAGCTGCTATAGGTGGGGGAGAAACAAAAAAACTTGCGGAAGCTAAACGTGAACTTAAAGAGTAGATTGTTGTTATTCTTTATCCCTACAGTATTACTTGCTAATGAAGACTCTCTTGATTTTGACTTGTGGAATGATGTTAGTTGGGACACAATAACGCATATAAACGAAATAGAAGGAGAGGTAGAACAGGTAATAAGCGTTGCTGGGGTAAGAGGAAGTGAAGCTAAAAATGAAATATTAAATTATCTTTGGTATAGAAGGAGAGCAAAAAGAGATGGATAAATTAGCAGTGTACGGAACTTTAAGAAAGGGAAGTAAGCAGACTTATCGCGTTAAGGATGTTTCCTTAGTTTTCCCGGGTCATAAAAATTTCCCTGCAATAATTAAAAATAAAGAAGGTAAGGGTGCAGTCGTAGAGCTTTTAGGAGTTGATGATGCTGACTTAATTTCTTATGATAATTATGAAGGTGTTAGTAGCGGTTTGTATACCAGAGAAAAAATTAACGTCGAAGGCGCTTTAACTACTAAAGCGTGGATATACATAGCTGGGCCCTTATTAATGAGTTATAAATCTGTATTTGAAGAGGTTCCGGAGCAAGATTGGCTAAGTCAAAAAACACAAAAGCTTCTAAATTCAATATAATATCCCCTAACCTTAACGAGAAAGAGAAAGTTCTCGAGATGGCTAGGAAAGATATTGTAACATTTGGACAATTATTTATGCCGGAAGACTTTATGAAGTCAACTCCAGCTCCTTATCAGTATGAACTTAGTAATGTGTTATTATCAGATAAAGATAAGAGAATATGCATTATACTACCCAGAGGTCATGGTAAAAGTACATTAGCTAAGGCTGCACTTATGCATAAGCTGTATTTTAATCCCACAGGTAAGAAAGAATTTATAGCTTGGGTAGCGGAAGAACAATCTCAAGCCACAGACCATATTAAATACATTCAAAATCATATAGAGATAAATCCAGCTCTTAATTATTATTTTGGAGACTTGCAGGGAAGTAAATGGACTGAAAAAGAGTTTACAACTAGTAAAGGAGATAGAATAATAGCAAAAGGCACTAGTCAGAGATTGCGTGGTCGCTCTCAATTAGGATTAAGGTATACAAATATAATATTAGATGATTTTGAGTCAGAATTAAATACAAAGACTCCAGATAGGAGAAGAGAGATAAAAGAGTGGGTTATGTCTACGGTTGAGCCTGCGTTAGAAAACTCTGCTGAAAATGAAGGTTCTGTTTGGTTAATAGGTACGATTGTCCATTTTGATTCTTTTTTACAAGGTATATACGATGGATATAATGACGCTAAAAAGCAAGGTAGAAAATACGCTTGGCAAGTTATTTATCATAAAGCTATTGACAATGGAATCCCTTTATGGCCATCTTACTTTTCCGCAGAAAAATTAGATGACATTAGGAGAAGGTTTCAAGATGTAGGGTTAACGCATAAATTCGCTCAAGAATATTTAAATGAAGCAAGAGATTTAACAAATGCAAAGTTTAAAGTAGATAGGTTAACTAACTATAACGGAGAATTTGTATCTAACGGTAATTTTGCTTATATAGTAGATAGTAAAGATGCAATACCTGTTAATATCTATATTGGTGTTGATTTAGCGTATGAGGCAAATGAAAATAGCGACTTTCAAGTTATAATGGTTGTTGGCATTGATAGTGATAAAAATGTATACATTGTTGATTATTTTAGAGAAAGAGTACCTTTATATGAAATGCCAAATGAAATACTTAACTATGCAAAAGAGTATAGCCCTGTTAAAAGAGCAAATGTTGAGCTAGTTGGAGCTCAGGGGATTATAAAAGACGCTGTTAATCAATTGTCTGGTACCGAAAGAAAGCTAATGCCGGGATTAGCGAAGGGAGTTAGACCTCCATCTGGGATTAAAAAAGAAGATAGGCTTGAATCTTTAGTGGCTCCTATAGTAAATAGGGGTAAAATGTATATAAAAAGAAAACATCAAGATCTTGTAGATGAGATGTTCCAATTCCCTAAGGGGAAGAACGATGACCTTCTTGATGGCATCTGGTATGCTTTAGCGCACTCGAGAGCTCCTATTAGCCGAAAGTTTGAGGCAAAAGATATGGATGATGTTATAAAAAAACAAGAAAAGAAAAAAGGTGTAAAAAGAGCAATATCGTGGATGACTGGACAAAAGTTTTAATATTTTAAAATAAAGGTTGACTTTTGAAGAAAAATTTATTAAATTATCATTTAGAATTACTTTAAACTTATAAAGGTGTAATTATCTCTAGTATACAGGAAATAGAACAGCAGGAAGGCAATCCAGCTGAAGTAAGTAAACAGTTATGGAGAACTTGGAAAGATAGTCGAGCCGATTGGGATACAGAAGCTAGAGACTCCGTAGATTTTTTCCTAGGTAATCATTATACTAGTGATGAATCTGAAATTTTACAATCAGTGGGTCAGGCCGATTTTGTCATAGACAGAGTATATGCGGCTATAGAAAAATTAAAATCTCTATTAACTTCTCGTTCTCCTAAGTATAGCGCCATAGGTCGAGAAGATTCTGATAATAGACTCGCCCTAGTATGGCGTGTTATACTAGAGTACGTATGGGATATCTCTGACGGAGATACTCAGTTCAAGCAAGCTGTCCACGATTATGCTACGACAGGGCTTGGATATTTTTATGCCTACATTGACCCAGAGGCTGATTACGGACGGGGCGAGATTAAATTCACATACTTAGACCCTTTTAGAGTTTATGTAGACCCAGCATCTAGGCATAGATATTTTGACGATGCTTCTGGTATGATTTTATCTACAATTTTAACTAGAGACCAGATTTTAAATGTTTATCCAACATTAACTGAAATAATAGATGATATAGAAACTATTACGCATGAAGAGGATTACCCTAGTTCTCAAATGAAAAACTCTAGCAGGTCTTTCACCCCAGATGAGGTAGTAGGTCGAGATGTGAATACTGAAACTAGATATAGAGTTTTAGAAAGATTTCAAAAAGTTAAAGTGCCTTTTTATAGGTTGTTTAATAGACAAACTGGTCAAGAAAAAATTCTAGACCAAGAAAAATATTTTCAATTTATTGAACAAAACGCTGAAATAATAGAGCAAGGTTTGGTTGACCTAGTTGAAGTTTCGCAAACAAGAATTAAAATAACATGCACAGTAGGAGATATCTTACTTTATGAAAATGTATTGAATACGGATGTGTATCCAATAGTTCCTGTGCCTAATATATGGACGAATACTCCATATCCAAAGTCAGATGTATCTAAAGTAAAAGATTCTCAAAGATTATTAAATAAGCTTTTCTCTCTCACTCTCTCTCATGCACAGGCCTCTGCAGGCCTAAAGTTACTCGTTCCGGAGGGTAGCGTAGATGACTTGGGGCAGTTGGAAAAAGATTGGGCGAATCCAAACGCAGTTATACCTTATAATCCGGAATTTGGACAACCTCATTTCCCTGCCCCTCAGTCCCTAGCGGGAGAGTTTTATGCGTTAATTGATAGGGTAGAGCATTATATAGATTTAAGTTTTGGTATTCCTGAATTAATGCAAGGTTTTAGAGAAAAAGCTCCTGACACAGTTAGGGGTACAGCCATGCTATCTCAACACGGTGAGACTCGAGGTAAGTCAAAGTTAAGAGATATTGAAGGAAGCTTAAACAGATTGGGTAAGTGTATATACAACCTAGCTAAAGGTCATTATACTTACCAAAAAACTTTTAGAATTGTACAACCGAATAACGACTTAACAGAATATACAGTCAATACGAAGATGTACGATGATAAAACTCGTGAATTGCAACAGATAGAAAACGATGTTACTATCGGTCAGCATGACGTAAGAATAGTATCAGGCTCAACATTGCCGTCCAACAGAGTAGCTGAATATCAGATGTACTTGGATGCTTTTAAAATGGGTCTGGTAGATGATGTCGAAGTCTTAAAGAAATCAGAGATTTTTGACAAAGAAGGTGTTTTAAAAAGAAAAGGTCAGATGGCACAAATGCAAGGCTATATTCAACAACTAGAAAAACAGATAAAAGACTTAAGTGGAGATTTGCAAACTTCTCAACGTGAAAATGTTCATTCGAGAAAGCAAGTCGAAGCACAAAAATTTAAGTCCCAACTTAATGATGTTATTACAAATGTTAAATTTGATAGTAAAGTTAAGTTAGATAAGTTGAGGAGTGTAGTTGAGTCGCAGGAAAGACTAAGTAAAGAAGAAACGCAAAAGTAGGAAAGGGTGTCCGTTAGGACGTTTGAGGAACACGTGGTTCTGCTTTTAAAGACATCCGAAAGGGTGAAGCTAGTAATTAAAAGAAATCAAGGAGTTTAAATATGGAAGATAACCTTAAACAGGAAGAAATCGTTCAGGAGGAAATGGCAGATAATCATTTCGAAGAAGTAGAGGCTCAGCCAGAGATTGATTCTCAGGAAGAGGCTAAGAAATTTCAATCAATGTATGATAAAAAGACAGCAGACTATGATAGGATGAAGTCAGACTATGATGAATTGAAGGAATTAGAAAAATTAGGAAATGTATTAAAAGAAAGGCCAGATGTAGTGGAAGTTATGAAAAAAACATTGAACGGTGAAAAAATTGAGAATGTTAAAAGTCCTCAGGAGCCTCAAGCTCTTGATGAAAATTCATTCGACCCATGGGAAGCCTATTATAAGCCCGGTTCTCCATCTTATGAGATGAGAGTATCCGAGCAAAAAGCTCTTGTAAAAGGTGCAGTATCTGAACAGATGAAAGGCATACAAGAGTCAATAGCAGTCGATAACTTAAAGAAAGAACTATCTAGTAAATATAATATTACTGACCAACAAGAGGTTAATAATTTTATAGAGTTTGCTACAAAACCAAGGCAGGATGTCCCGCTTGATATGTTAGTTGACGTTTATAGGAAATATAATATTCCTCAAACATCGACTAGTGAAAGCATGGAAGCTGTAAAAAGGACTAAGAATATTCCTCAAACAGCAGGAGTTTTGCAAGGTGGAGAAGCTACTAAACCTAATGAATTAGATGATATCTGGACTGGAGTTATTGGCTCAAATAGTAGAAATAATAATATATAAAGGAGTCTTAAATGGCGAATTACAATCAAGGAATTGTGAACGTTGGTGACCCCGGTTCGGCAGCTTCTGGCTACCATACTAGGCGGTTATTCAACTTTTCAGACCGTGTTGCAGACTTAGCTCCCGACGAATCCCCATTTTTCGTTTATCTTTCGAAGGTAGCTAAAGTTCCAACCGATGACCCACAGTTTCGATTTTTAGAAGACAGAACAAAAGTCTCAATGACTGACCGTTCTTTTTTATTAAAAGGTGAAGAAACTATACCTGCTGCTGGTTCAACATTGTCTTACAATGTTGATAAATCTGGAGGCTCAGTTGATTGGCTTATTAAAGGAATGGTTTTTGCAATAGGTCAAGAAAATAGTGCTGTATCAGACCCAGTTATTGTAAGAGTTGAGTCTAGTCCAATTGATGAAGGAACTGATACTTCTTTTATCGGTAAGACAATTTCTGGTGCCGATGCTAGCGGAACAGTTGATAATGCAAAGTGTACTGTAATCGGTACTTCTTTTGCTGAGGGTTCTGGTTCTCCAGACGTATGGTCAGAAGAGCTTGACAGTGATTATGGATATACACAGATTTTTAAAACAGCCTGTGAAATGTCTAACACTTCAAGAGCTACAAGATATCGTGGTTACGCAGATGAGTTCCAAAGAATTTGGAATCTTAAACTACGTGAGCATAAAGTAGATATTGAAAGAGCTATGCTTTTTGGTCAGCGTGCTAGTCAAGGTGGAATCCAGTATACTGAAGGTATTGCTGGACATATCTTAGCTAATGGTACTGCTAAAACAGGAACTGACGACCTAGCTTATTCAGCTGGTTCACCTTACTTTAGAAGTGCAACAAGAGCACAGCTTACTTACGATAGAATCTTAAGTGATTTTGAAGTTCTTTACGACCCTGCAAGAGGTAACTCAGGCTCTAAATTAGCTTTAGCTAGTTTACCTGTAATTACTTTCTTTAATAAAATGGATAGTAATGGCTTTATTGATGGTACTGTAGCTAATGAACTTAGGTACAATATTGAAAAAGCTCAAGGTTCTTTTGGACATCAGGTCTTACAGATTGAAACAATCCACGGTACAATGAATTTAGTTAAGGAGCCTCTATTTAGAGGATTTGCTTCTGGTTTCTTGTGTTTAGTTGATATGGATAATATTGCTTACAGGCCTTTAGTCGGTAACGGTGTTAACAGAGATACTCAAATAATGACTAATGTTCAAGCAGCTGATGAAGACTTACGTAAAGATATGATTTTAACTGAAGCTGGACTGGAAGTATCTCTTCCTGAAAGTCACATGTTAATTCATTTACAAGGAGTTTAATTATGAGAGCTAATGTACTAGAACAGAACATAGGTGGAGGAATCTACACGGTTGACCACAATTGTGCAGCCTCTGCGTCTCAAACAGTTGACATACCATCAAGTGCGCCTCAAAATGGGTACGCAATAGCATGTATGGGAGCTACAAATGCGAACAGTAGATCTGTTCAAGATTGTGATGTTTCCGGAAGTGTTGTTACAGTTACTCTTTCTGGAGCAGCTGGAGCCAATGACGACCTGACGGTCTTATATTTTGGCGGTGTTGGTTCAAAGTCTACTGATTAACGAGTAAAGGATATGTGGGGATGTCTATTGATGTCCCCACTATTAAAAATATGAATTGTATCCACTGTAAAAAACCAAATAGCGAAAATTGGTTCTATTGTAAAAATTGCGGGAAAAGAGCATCCTCTCCTCTATTTACAACCAATATGTTTATGATGAGCGAAAAGGGTAAGAGGAGTGATATAGAATTTAATACTATAAGTTTAGACGAGCATGTAGCAAGTGAAGTGGCTCAAAGAAAAAATCAACAAAAAGAATTTTGGAAGGAGAAAGTCAATGCCGTACGGTAAGGGAACATATGGGAATAAGGTCGGAAGACCTAAGAAAAAAAAGAAAGTAATGTCTAAAAAATCTAAAAAGAAAAAGAAGTAGTAATTAATGGCTTGGAATTATGGACAAGAAATACATGCTTTAACTGGATTTGAGGCTGATAGTACTTCAACTACAACTAGTGGTGAAACTTTTGTAGTTCATTCTAATCAGTGGTTAACAGACTCTGCTAAAGAAGTTATAAATATGCTTCCTAAGAGGTTGTTACATCTTTGCGCGTCTAGCCAGACTTTTACATCAGGGACTCCTAATGCTTTAAACACTGGTCATATATTACATGTAACTAGGAGTGATGGCACTATAGAGCAACCATGTAGAAGAATTGAAGCAAATCAAAAAGGTAGATATTCAGATAGTAGCGATATTAATTTAGCTACAAATACTGACCCAGTATTTTTTATAGAAAATAATTCTATTGAAGTTTTGCCTAGTTCTGGAGCAGTAAAATACTCAGAAGTACAATTCCCTACAGTCGAACATGATGATACCGCTATAGCTGTCTTTCCTGATGAGGCTGAAAGAGCAGTAGTTTTAGGTGCTTGTATAAAAGCATCTGAATATATGTTAGCCAATGACCAAGATATTGAGTTAATAATGCCTATATTAGCTCAGTTAAAAGATGATTATAAAAAAGAAATAGAGAGCTTATAAAATGGCAGTGCATAGTTTAACAGTAAAGCAAATTATAAGTAGGATTAGGGAAAATTTTCCCGGAGCTCCAGAGCAATATATAATGACTTTGATTAATGATGCCTTAGTTCAAGTAGGGATGTATAGTACTAAATCATTGCAGGCTAGAATAAGTACAGTTTCTGGTCAGATGTGGTATGATATAGGAGATGGAGCTAGCGACTCTTCGGGAAATAAATTAGAGGCTAATAAAATTTATAGAGTAGACCTTTTGGACAATGAAAGTGATTACATTAGGATACCTAGAATAGTAGATGAAAATATTTTAGTAATGGACTCATTTCAAGACACTGGAGAGGTATTATCATTTACTCCAGATACTAGTACAGAAATTGCAACCTCTGGTGCTGAAGGGACTGCGAATACCTATACTGGGACTTGGACTACTAGCCAAACTCATGCAGGTGTATCCCCACACAGCACATCTGGTAGTGGAGCAAATACTCTTAGAGTAACAATTATAACTAATTCAAGTGGTCATCCAAAATTAACTGCCATTACAACAGCATCTTCAGGATATAAAGTTGGGGACTTAGTAACTTTTGTTTCCCCCGGAAATGGTGAAAAGGCAACTTGGACTGTTAATGAAGTTAGATATCCCTATGAATCAGCAATAGAAAGGCCAGACTAATATGTCAAGTAGTATAAAATATCCAGAAAATGTTGCTAGGTGGTTTATAGAGGGTGATAAAATATGTTTAATAACTAGTGTTAACAGTGATGGAGAAGGTAGAACTTCTAGTAGGAAAAAATTTCAAGCTATATCTGAATCAATTACAGATGGTTTATTAGTTCATTATTATGGAGAACCTAATAGCGTTAGCGCTATAACAGATTCGTTAGATATAGATAACACAATGCATAGTGCAGTTGTTGATTATGTTAAAAAATGTTTATATATGGATAGAGCAAGTCAGGCTCAAGACCCTAATGTGTCAGCTGCCTCAATACAGCTTTCCAACATGCATCAGAAAAATTTTGATGAAGCCATAAGAAGATTTGGCTCAAAGAAAAGAGATAAAATTGGGGGAACAAGATCTATATCCCCGATAGACTTTAGATAACCAATATGCCCATGAGAATTGTCAAGCTCGGTAAGGCATAAGATAGGAGAAACAAGATGGCAGATATACATAAGTATCAAGTAAATGAAGCAAATAATATAGCATTAGGTCAAGCAGGATGTCTGTTTGAAGATGGAGCAAGTGCAATAACAGGTAAAAGTATAGTAGCTATCCAATTTTTAGAAGATGCTACTTTTGATGCTTTATTACCTGATAATAGTTCTTACATAGGAACAACTGGTGGTAATGGAGACGCAGTAGATTCGTCAAATACATTTCCACAAGGCGTAACAATTTTTGGTAGATGGACTGGGTTTACACTAGCAAGTGGTTCAGTTGTAGCATATCTAGGCTAACATGCTAGGATTAGCTAGTAGTTTAGTTAAAGGGGGAGCATCCCTCTTAACATTCGTCAAGGACAACCTCAAGTTATACCTCGACTTCAAATCAAGTAGGTCAGACACACTTGCATTCCCATCAGAGGGTTCGACTGCATATTCTACAAGTACACCAACATATATAGATTTTGGAGATAATGACACTTTAGATATGGGTACAAGTAGTTTTACTTGTGCAGGGTGGATAAAATTAAATGCAAGTAGTTCAACAAGTAGAATGATGCTTGGTAAAACTCAACAAGCAAGTGGGGCACAATGGTCATTTGGGGTTAGCGGTTCTGAACAAGTTTTTATATCAATTAGTGATGGTAGTACATCAGTAAATGAAACAGGAGCAACTACAATTTCTATTGGTGAATGGGTTTATGTTGCGGGAGTATATGATACTGATGCAGATACCTTATCTGTATTTTTAAATGGAGTGCAAGATGCTACTATGTCAGCCTCTGGTGTGGGAAGTTTATCTAACTCTTTAAATTTGCGTTCTGGTAGAGGAGCAGAATATCCTTATAATTATAATAATAATTTTCAAGTTGCAAATATTGCAATATGGAAAAGACCATTAGCTCTCGAAGAAATCAACTCCGTAATGAACAAGTCTTACAGTCAGTTAGGCTCTGTAGAAAAAACAAGTTTAGTAGCATGGTGGGCGTTAGACCAAAATGAAATAACTGCTCTTAATTTTGATGGTAGTAATGATAAAGTAGAAAATACATCTTTTACTACCCATCAAACAAATACTGGGACAATATCTGGGTGGTTTATTTTTAATGATTTAGATGGAACACAAAGATTTTTTGGAGTTGGTGGCAATTCAGTTGCGGGTACAAATAGGACTCTTCAAGTAAATGGAGCAAGTTTGTCATTTATTCCATATGGAGGGGGTGGCGGTAGTTATGATTGGGATACTACAGCAGACCTTACAGTTGGAGTTTTATATCATTTAGCTGTTACATGGAACAGTACTAATGTTGTAGTCTATGTAAATGGAACTGGATATTCTCAAACATTATCGGGTTTAATTACTCCAGCAGGAACAAAATTTAAAATAGGTGAAGCGGTTTGGGGTACAGGCGATGATGCAAACATAAAATGCATGAGTGCATCAGTTTATACTGCAACGCTTTCAGAGTCTGAAATACAATCTATTTATAACAATGGATATTCAACATCTGAAGTAGGAAATAATAATATTGCTCACTATTGGATAATGAATAATGGTAGTACAGTTACAGATTTAGTTGGCTCAAAAAATCTTACAGTTACAGGAGCAACTTTAGTTACTAACGCAAGACAATCAGATTCTAAATCTACAAATCATGGTGTAACTATTGGAGCAACAACTACCACATCAGTATATGGTGGCAATGCACCAATCTTACCTCGTGCAATAGACATAGCTGAATCATTTGCAGATGCGATTGGAAATGGTAGTGCTTTGTTTAACGGAAGTTCAGAATATGTAGAAGTTGCAGATAATGATTTATTAGATGTTGGTAGTGGAGATTTTACTTTTACTGCTTGGGTGTATTTAGATGACACAAGTGAAAATTATATAATTTCAAAAGGTGATGCAGATAATCATATAGGGTTAAGAATAAATGGAAACAGAAGAATTTCTTATGAATTTGAAGTAAGTACAACAAATAAAACACCTACAGATGACGGAAGTCAAATAAGTTTAAATGAATGGACACATATTGCTTTAGCTGTTGATAGAGATGGTAAAACGTATAGATATGTTAATGGTATTAATACAGGTACAAATGAT